>Ga0123341_1000599_pt1 | contig 23096 bp, 26 predicted proteins | sample Turbeapinknodule_FD_89959 | JGI IMG/M metagenome (GOLD analysis project Ga0123341, IMG submission 89959) | Root nodule microbial communities of legume samples collected from Mexico - Turtle bean Mexico pink nodule | ecosystem: Host-associated > Plants > Roots > Nodule | place: Mexico: Nepantla...
AGCACCTAAACCTGCACCTGCTTAATCATAGCTCCTGCACCTGCATAAAAATCATAAAACCAGCACCTACAGTCATCCTATCACCACGAACACATTGCTGAGAGAATTGTGACCTTTAGTTCATATTTGATTTGTTCCTTGTCAACAGAACTCTCCAACGACATAGGTTATGATAGCTTGTATTCAGGTTCACCATCACGACGGGATACCTTACCAAGCCTCCTTCTTCTCAGTGACATTCCTTTGGCTTCAGTACCCTTCCAGGTCTGGCTCACACCCTTCCTTTAAACGTGAGTGCAGCAATTTGCTTACACATCTTTATAATCCCAAACAGCATGACATAAGGCATCCTAGCAGGCTTACTTAGGCCAAAACCCTTGCAGGGCTTGACAATGCCTCCCATCTCAGTATAGGTTGCACTCATCAGTAGATGTCTACTACAAATAATGGCTCCTTCCTCCTTTCAACATCATTTCTGGATGCACCAAGGAAGAATCTTCCCTCATCAACACCATATCGCCACACCATAGCCACTATAGACTTCATAACAAATACACGACGCATCATCTACACATAAGGCCTAATATTCATCTTGCGGCAGAGAATAGTACACCAGAATTCTGGTGCAAACAGATGTTCCAACGGCCACTCTTTATCATCTTCAACTATCCCCCTTAGGAGAAACAAGAGCTTACTCAGTACATTCCAAGCTATTTCTCCCAGCAACAGCTGGTACAAATATAAAAATCGCATTTTAGCTCACAAGCCAGATAAACCTTCCTGCTTTTATCATATCAGTCATTAAATTTTCTGATTGTGGTCATCATCTATCACCCTCATCCCAGCCTTAGAACCACCCCACATCAGCCTTCAGCATAACAACTTAACCAAACCAAAGTGACTTTCAATTCAGATTCCAACACCAGAACACCCACAGCATAAACGTGACTATTGTCTAAATCAGGATCAAAATCCTAGTGCGAACAAGCTTCCTGCTGCCTCAAAAAACATATTGCTAGGAGGATTGCATCCTGCATAGCAGAACTGCTCTTTTTAAGCAGCAAAAAACTATCAGCATAATTATCCATGCAGTTACTCTTAATTGGCTTGAGTTGTCCAGCAGTGACAAAGTCAGAAAAGATGTACATTAAATTCATCAGCTAACACAACTCTTAAGTTGGCTCAACTTGTTTCCTTCGTTTAGCTCTTCCTTCATTTCCTTGTTATTTCTTCCCAATAACAGCTATATTCAAACCCATAGTAGTAAACACAAAGACCTGCTGCAAACTTGACCTCTCCCTTAACAGCACTTGTGGCCACTCAGAACCTCTGCCCATCCTCATACCTTGGCCTTCACACACCTGTCAGGCTTGGCTACCTTAAAAAACAAAGCACTACTCCCCTCCACCAGCACGACCTACCGGCCAGTAATACCTGTTATATGCCTCACCTATTATTTGATGCTACTAATGCAAGACAGTGGGTTTAGGATCCAATCTGCATAGGAATAATCAAAATTATTCTCCTTGTGTTTCAACCATAACCACGATTTAAGCTGCGCATTGTGGAAAACTTCTTCTGCATCTACAACTCTTTGATTAAAGATGATTAAGTTTCTATGCTCCCATAGCAATGTTAAGCATTTGATTACCCTAAATGATTTCAAAGACATCTTGTATATTTATGTACAACGGTATATGTTCATTGTCGACACCAAAGATTGTTTCATCCTAAGAAATGACACAAGATGACTGAAACAATTATTGTGAAATCGTAACAAACTTTTTGAATTGGATTAACATTTTGGTGCAATTGTGGTTGGGGCTCACATTGTATAACTCTTCAAAAAACCATCACAAAAAACCATCACAAAAAACATATTCTCGTATCAACTGAATTTCTAGTTATCTCCCGTTCAAACAATTAACACATGAACAATTATATCTTCCATTTATACCTTCTCCCTTTTGTTGAGCAAATTGTAGAAACTCTCAACATCATTCTTACACACATCACTTATTCGACTGACATTTATGCATGAATATCTCCTATTTTGTACTAATAAAGGTGTGATCCTATCTCATCTCATTCAAGAATATTCACTTTTTTATATTTCATTAGTACGCCAATTTTAATATGCATTACTTATACTTCACAAAATTTCGGCAACATTTCATATTGGTCTCCAGGTAACACGAAATGAGAGTGGTGAAATTAAATTAACCACAATCAAATATGCATATGAAGAACAACACAAAATACAATCAGAAATTTCATAAAATATTACAAGCGAAATTTCATGAAATATATGTAATGTGATTAAATATATGTCCTAATGAAACTATGAAAAAAATATTTAATCTTCCTAAAGAGTCCAAACGGACAATTCAAGTTCAATATGATGACTAACATTGCTATCTCCTTTTGTTTTTAAATATAAGAATTTTTTTAATAATTTAAATTGAAGTTAGAATTCAATCTTTATATTGAATCTTAAACGATAAAATAAGGGTAACTCAATTCAATATATGACACAATATATTTTGTATTTCTAATATAAATATTAAAATGGAAACCCAACAATTACAGTGACAGAAATGGAAAAACCAGCAACGACAACGGTGGTACTGAAATCCAACGAAAGTGGTCTCAAATCCCAAGTAGCAAGAGCAACAGTAGTGGATGAACATAATCAACGATAACAATGTCCTTCCAATACCCAACAACAATATCATAAATTACTAGCGGAAGTACCACAAATCCCAATGACGCCATTCATACCAAATGACGACAACAGAATGATAATTAACGAAAAATATGTGAAAGTCACCATGTAGACGCAATGATGATGAGAATGGTAGACGGAGCAACGCCACTTCCAACAGGTAGACGTAACAACGAGATTGAGAGACAGGGTGACGCAATAGTAGTGAGCGAAAATATTAGGCACATTAAACATAGAAACCGAGAAAGAGGGTTAAGTGGGAAAAAAAAGCTTATTATTTAATTTTAGGCACAATAGATGTCATAGGTAGTAAGTGAATTAAAATTTTCAAATATTTCTTTTATTTTTACATATTACATCGATTCATAGATCCAACTGCTTACAGGGCCTTAGAAACAATTAATTTTCTTCTTCTTCTCTTCTCGGTCTCTCGGGCTCTCGCTACTATACTGGGCTTTCGGCTACTAGATCCACTAGTTTGGGCTTGCGCTGGTTCTTTGTTGTTAGATAGGGGCTCTCACTTGTCTGCTTGGTCAAGTTCAACTCTTGGTTTCTGAACTCGTGATTGCTCTCGGACGGGTGTGTGTACTTGCAAAGCTCTAATGATAAAGTCAAAATCAGTTTGTTTAGTTATCAGATACAAATCAGTCTACTTACCTATTAAGAAGATCATCTATTTATAGTGCTCACTTGTTGGGCTTTGACTTAATTGGCTTTTACTTTTCACACCTTACAATTATTAAATATACTCTAAATGTCGTAGTATCCCCTATAAAAATAACTTTGTAAATTTTTAACCATGTCTTATGCAACATTTTACACCAATGTAATATATAATTTGTTTACCTAAGTTAAGTTAAAATTGATGCAATATATGTTCAAATATTAACGAAACTGATACCATATTTACTTTAATACCGATTTATATTTAATTCTTTTCTCATTTACCAGCATTCGAACACAGTTTGGTAGGAAACAATCTTCCAACTATTACCATCCAAACAATGAATGCAAGTCCCTGTTTATATTTAATTGATCTCGTATGTTATTATTAAATAAAATTTACTTTTAACACCTATTTATATTTAATCAAACTTGTATGTCATTATTAAATCTCTATTTCGCACTACTGTGAATATCACTATATAATATTCATTACTAACCATTTAATTATAGTAAAATATTTTTAATTTAATATGCTATATGTGATACTCACTCAGGATTTAATCTTAAGTTTAAAATAGTTTACTGTACCAAATATACGGGAAAGAGTATCTTTTGAATTCGCCTTCACTTCGTTCTTTCGGTCTCTACGTTCCTCCATGTCTCCATTCAGCTTTACTCTCTCGGTAATTCGTGTTTATGGGAATTCCTATCGGTCTTTCGGCGTGTGATGTGGTACCTACAGGAACACTCCAAAGATTAAGCCAGTGTTGTGTGTTAATTAACCACTCTCCAAAAACTAAAAAACTGAACTAAATATTACATCTATTTATGTTACTTGCTAATGGCCCTATTAGGCTTGTCACATCACTTTAATCATTTTGTTTATCACACACTATTTAATTTTTACATTTAATTAATTTTATTCATGTATTTATGCGTGTCTCATTTTAACGCTAACACTGGTGTGTTTATCCACGTAGCGTTTCCACTATAGTTTGCACTTACTCTTGACATCTTCCGGCCTTCCGACCTTCCGGCCTTTCGACATACATACTTTCGACATAACCAGTTCACTTGCCCCCAGGATCAAGGAAAGCTTAATTGACGAAGATCTTAAAGTATCATATGGCCGTATAAAAAATCCTTTACTGGTTTTGACGATATAGTTGTACTTTCGTTCTTGAGACTCATGCATATTAAATGCATTATTAAGATTGATTTGAAGAGTTGACTCTTCTGAAACGGTGGATTAACATGAGGTTTAACGGTTAGATCTTGACGTCGTTTGGCCTTCCAAGAGGTTTGAAAACTTCTATAAATAGGCTTTCACTTTCAAACATGGTCCACGTCTATTTTTTTCGATTTGACAACTTTCGGATTTTGATTTCGGTTTTGACTTGTATTATTAGGTATGTTTTCCTTTAGTTTTGTTTCGTCATCAGAGGGTTAACGGTTCTTGTTAGTTTTTCTCAAATGGAATCGAATAATTCATCCCCTACCAACCAAGAGAGTGTTGGTATTAAGGAGAATTCTGAAGGTTTGTCCGCGAAGAGAGGGCCAAAAGGGCGGAAGAAAATTGGAGCTTAAGGTCAGGTTACAAATAGGTTGATATCCACGTGCGTGAATATTTTTCTTAGTATCAATGGTCGACTTCACTTTGGTATTTTTTATCAAAGGCAGATTTATACGATCCTCAACTTAACAAAGATATCATCGCCTTTCGGAGATGTTGGGCCATTGACAATTTCTGCCATGGCCGAGAAGATTCAGCTGAAGATTTTTTCTATTTCTAACATGTCTAATCACAGATATGCACATGCGATTTCCCTTAGATGAATTTCAAACAGGAGTGCTCCACATTATAAACGTTGCCCCTACCCAACTTTATCCAAATAGTTGGGTTGTTATTCAAGCCTTTCGACTTATATGTAAATTTTTACATTTGAAGATGAGCCCGCAAGTGTTCTTACATTTTTATAGTACTCGGCCTGGTAAGAGAGCAGGTTGCCTATCTTTGATAAGCCGAGCAAAAACTACTCTCTTGGCTACTTCATACAAGAACTTTAAATGTGGATTTTTCAAATTGTTGGTTGAGAAGGATGACCGTAAATACTTTTATGATGGGGATAGCCTAAATTCCCATTTTACTGGACCAGCACTCCTTTAAAATACAATTTTTGGCCCCACTCCTCAATGACTACCGATGACTTGGAAACGTTATTGGTTCTTAATGATCTACCACGGAAGCTTCCTACTCGGAGTCTTCTTCGTGTCTATCTGTCTCCTCAACTTGAGGATGATTTCTTTGGTACTTTTTCATTTCGGTTATATATATTCTCTTATTGATGTTTGTTTAACTTTGCTGAGTTTTTCCGCATTGATCAGATGTCATGGTTGCTGCTAGCAAAAATGGCAAGAACTATTTTCATGACATGGCTTTTAGAAATGATCAATCTGGAAGTTCTCATGATGTTCGAACTTGAGAAAAGCATGTAATGGTTGTTGTAGTGACTCCTATCAATCAAGTCTCGCCATAAGCTATTGTTGAGGGTACCACTTCCCGAAAGCATAAGAAACGAGATCGTTCAAAACGTCAGTCTCACTTTTCTAATAAGTCACCTAGAAAAAGTTGACATGGTGGACCTTCTTCATCTTTTGCTTTTAGAATCTCTCTCTTTTAGTTTGAATAATTCCGAGAAAGAACTTTTCTACAACTCTTCTACTAAAGAACTTTCCAATGTTGTTATGGAGCTTGCTGCTAGAACTTTACTCATATGTAAAAGACTTGGTGATGAAACCGCCAAAGGTGCACCTCCTGCTGAAGGTGAACGCCTGAAGAAAGAATTAGTTGATTCGGCTCAAACACTCGAAACAACTCTGAATGCCAATACCTCTTTATCCGAAAAGATGAAATAATTGATTGATGTGTTAGAATTGTAGGCCTTAAACAAAAGGGGGTGAATTATTTATTTAAGATTTTCACAAATATTTAAGGTAGATTGAAAGACATTGAAGAATCAATCAATTAGAAATCAATTCAGCCAATTTCAAAACTGTTTTTAATATGATTGCAGAAAATCAACTGGTTGTTTTTGCGAATCCTCTTGAAATAGTATTGATTACACCTCGTATTGGTCTCACCGGTCTTCTCCCCCTTCTCGGCATAGGACTTCTTCCTCTATCCCTCCTTTCAACATTAAAATACCTTCTTTGTGGTTCACGGCTTCTCTCCCTTCCTTCTCCTCGACTTTCCTCCTTTCTTCGCTCCCATCTTTTTCCCTCCCTTCGTTCCATGTCTCCTTCTCTAAAATTAAGTCGTCCTCCTTCACTTCTTTGTACATATTGTTTGAGATGCCTTGCTTGAACCAACTCTTCAATTTTATCTCTTAACCCTGAACACTCTTTTGTATTGTGGCCAAAATTCTTGTGATATCTACAATGCTTATTGTGATCAACATTATTTGGAGTAGGAATTTTTCTTGGTAAAGGAATTAACTCGGTATGAAGTGTTTCTTCCAATATCTTTGCTTCATTAAAATTGAGAGGAGTATATCTTGCAAACTATGGTCCTTTGTAGACATCTTTCGGCTTCCTCCATCTTCCTCCATCCTTTTCCCTCCTTTCAACTCCATCTGTCGCCCTTATTTGACTCTTGAAGCTCTTCAACTCTTCTAATTGCATAAACTTAGTCGCTCTTTGTCTTAACTCGACAAGGTCAGTTGTTGGCTGTTTACATAAGCTATCCACAAACAGTCTCGGCTTCAGTGTCGTAACCATATGATGCATGGTCATCTTAGGGCTTAAATTCCGAATACTTAAAGCCACTCGTCCAAATTTCTCCATGAACGCCCTCAATGATTCCTCCTTCTTTTGCCTAATATTCACCAACGTTATAGATGTAAGATGATGTGGCTTACTAGTAGCAAAGTGGGCTTCAAATTTCATTACAAGTGTATCAAAACAATCAATTGAGTAAGGTGGTAACTTTGCGAACCAACTCAACTTAGCTCCTTTAAACATTTTCAGAAATACTCTACATAATATGGCATCCTCCGAAGTGTACAAATTGATCTGAGTAATATACACTGTAACATGTTCGTCGGGATCAGTGCTTCCATCATACTTCTCTAACGTCAGATTCTTCCAATTGTTGGGCAACGAAACCTCCATAACTTCTTCAAAAAAAAGGGTACTTTCTTATCGTTGTTCCATAAACATGATGAGATACTGTCTCAGGCTTTTTGTGGGGTACTTCAAAGCTATTAACAGTCATCGGATTTGGCCGAGTACTTGTCCCCACATACTCCCGCTTTGAACTTAAAGGCATAGTATTTTCTTCTTTAAGCTTTTGTTTGATGTATCTATTTTCAGCTCTTAATGCTTACACTTCATCTACATTCCTCTTCTTCAGCATCTCCAACTCCCTTTGCAACTTAATCAGCATAAACATTGTTGATTCATCATGTCCACTTTCTTCTTCCTTCGTATGATTCTTCCCCCTTGTGACTACCATTTTCCTCAAAGCTTCACACTCTACCCCACAGTGGGCGCCAAAATGTACTTGTACCAAATATATGGGAAAAAGTGTCTTTCGAATTCGCCTTTAGTTCTTCCTTTCGGTCTCTATGTTCCTCCGTGCCTCCGTTCACCTTTACTCTCTCGGTCACTCGTGTTTATGGGGATTCCTTTCGTTCTCTCGTGTGATGTGGTACCTGCAGGAACACTCTGAAGATTAAATCAGTGTTGTGTGTTAATTAACCTCAAAAAACTAAAAAACTGAACTAAACATTACATCAATTTATACTACTTGCTAATGGACCTATTGGGCCTATCACATCACTTTAATCATTTTGTTTATCTCACACTAATTGATTTTTATATTTAATTAATTTTATTCATGTATTTATGTGTGTCTCCTTTTAACGCTAACACTTGTGTACTTATCCACGTAGGGTTTTCAGTATCGTTTGCACTTGTTATTGACTTCTTCTGACCTTCCGACATAAATACTTTCAGCAAAACCAATTCATTTACTAAAATAGAAATTATAAAATAAATTTATTTATATATATATATATATATATTAAAATGGGTTGGTTTATGCTTTAACAATCTCATTAATTCCCCTCTGTAATTCGTTCCTACTCTAACAACCTCATTAATGCACATTAATGGGTACACAAAGTAGAAAATATGACACAATGGTTATGAATCACAGGAAGCACTTCCATGAAGTAATTAATGACAACCAAGTGAAAAAGAAAATAAAGGCAACACACAATTATACATTTCAAATAATTACGACAAAAATGACGCAACCAGATTGCTCAAATATGGGACTCATAAATTAGAAGAATTACCAGAATCAATGTTGATTACTCTAAACATAAGAAGTTTGATTTCAGCCACACAGATTCAAATATCATGAATCAAAATATAGATACTAATTTATCATGACATTGTCTGAAAAATTTTATTGAAATAAGTTGTGACTTATATTCTGATTTTGAAATATTGGTGAATGAAAAAGAAAGGATCAAATCATTTATGCCAAAAATAGATGAGTCCACCGTCCAACTTTTTGAATCAATTGTTATTTAGCTGGCTTGCTGCACACTATACCACAGATATCTTATCTCCCTCTTTCCTCATCCATTCATATAAACACTCCATTCCCTACCAAATAACTCATCACGGCAAACACATTACACTGCATATTGGTCCTTTTTAAACCTCTCATATTGATGGCTAAAAACAACGTGAAACTATTGGGTGGTTGGTTCAGCCCTTTTGCTCTTAGGGTGCAGATTGCCCTTAACCTCAAGGGTGTAGATTATGAGGTTATTGAAGAGACCTTGAATCCCAAAAGTGAACTTCTTCTGAAGTCTAACCCTGTGCAAAAGAAAATCCCAGTTCTCCTCCATGCAGATAAAGTCATATGTGAATCTGCAATCATAGTTGAATACATCGATGAGGTTTGGACCAATGCTCCCCCCATCCTTCCACAAAATGCCTATGATCGAGCTAATGCCCGATTTTGGAATGCTTACATTGATGAAAAGGTATTCTTTTCCTTTTTATCATTCTGATTCGCACTAACTAATGCTAGGAATAATTAATTCGTATAAAACTTACTATGACAGTTATTATGTAACTACTTAAGTTAAGTGTACAGGTGTTTTTCCTATTTATGTGTGAGTGTGACTCTTCTAGACTTCACTTTTCATACACTGTAATGCTAATGCTCTAGACAGATTTTATATTATCAATCAATTAGAAATTTAAGTGAGGAATTCAATGTGGAGTCTACATTTTTTTAATTCGTAAAAAGTGAGGTGAGTAATATATAAGGAAAAAACTTACTCATTATGTAAATAAGAAGAAAGACCACTCATCTAATGTTTTAAGTTTTTTTGGGTTGAAGATAGTGTCAATGTTTTTTATATATAGAATGACTTATGACTTATGGGTTGGAGCAGTGGTTTACTTCCTTAAGAAGTGTTGTAGTAGCTGAAGATGATGAGGAAAAAAGGCCACACTTTGAGCAAGCAGAGGAAGTACTTGAGAGGTTGGAAGAAGTGCTAAACAAGGGGGGAGAAGGGAAAGCCTTTTTTGGAGGAGATACAATTGGATTCATTGATATTAGTTTTGGCAGCTTTTTGAGCTGGATTAGAGTGACAGAGCAAATCAATGGAAGAAAATTGCTAGATGAAACCAAGCACCCAAGTTTGGTCCAATGGGCTGAAACATTTGCTGCTCATCCTGCTGTCAATGGCTTTCTACCAGAAACTGACAAGCTTATTGAATTTGCCAAGTTTTTAAAGCTAAAGTTTGCTGCAAAGTAAATGGAATCAAGTTAATTGAGGAACGGATTTCAAAGTGGTTGTCCTAAGCTATCTTTATTATATGTTTGCTGCAAATCTCATCATTTAGTAGTTATTTTAAATTGAAAATGAAGTAAATCCATTTTGAACTTGTTGATCTTTTGAGTTGTATTGTACATGGAATCAAGATTGTGATGAAGGGTTGAAATAAAATTGCAATCAAAATGGTTTTATGAATGTGGAACTCCAGATGGAGACAAGAGAACCAAATCTCATTTTTAATTGTATGGTAATTTAAAATTGGATAATATGGTGAACGTTACTCTTGTTAACTCGTTTAAGGTTATGTTAAATTTTGAAAGAATTTCTTACAAAAATTGATAAATAATTTATTTGATTATTACCAAACATTTACAAACATAGTTGCGTTAATTCATGGGCCACAGATCTTCACGCACATATGTTATTAAACAAAAGTTATTATTTTCATGACATTTTTTATTCGTGATCGTTCCATCAATAGCTTTGCACTCTAATATGCGTACACAGTCGACAAAAGTTCACAAAATTGAAAACTAGTGATATTTAGAAAAAATATTCTCTTACGTGAAGGTTCCTTCACTCACAGCATTATTTTTATTGGAACATTATGCTTAGCTGACTCCTCAACTTCCTCCTCATCAAAGTTTTAAGATGTCTCCAAATTCTAACCATTAGGCTATCACCATTTAAATCCTATTCGCTCATTAACTCTACATCACTTCACTTCATGACACCATATGAAAACTACCCAAATCTTGAAAGCTCTTCATATGCTAACACCCCCTAGAAGTAGGAAGAAGAAGAAGACATTCTTACCTAGCAAAAATTGGCAACAACAAAACTCAAAAAGTTTATCAAACACCAAAAATTTGGAACTCTCCAACGAGAGATTCTAAAATGTACCCATAGTCATAATAACCTCTACCAATATTAAAATGTTTTTCCTCTAATGCAAGAGTGCAACCTTTCATCTTCCCGAAAGTCACCATCTTTATTAAATGCACAAAGTTCTCACTAACCCCTAAAAAGTTGTTAACTCTTTGTTGCTTATACCTAAAATGATAATTTCAAGATATAAATCTTCATTCTTTATCATATTTTTTACACATTTACTATCTCATAGTCTCGACTCCTGTTCATGCAAGTTAGAAAAACACATCTTGATCACATAGGAAAAAATATCCTTTTGATAGATTATCTCAATCTTTAATAATATGCTAAAATTAATTTTAATTCATATATAAATTTTGGTTCATTTATAACAATAGTGTAAGGGATTAAAAATTGTATTTGAGTTAGTAACTTCAAACTTCAATGACATTTAACAAAATTGTAAATCTTTATTGTACTACCGAATATCAAAATGACGAGGTCTCATAAAGTACGGTCAAGTACCGAGAATTATCTGACATCTCGTATTATCGAATACTGAGATAATGAGGTCTCACAATGTATTGTTGATAAATAAATACCAAGAACTATCTGTCATCTTGTACTACCAAATACTGAGATGATGAGATCTCATAATGTATTGTCGAGTACCGATATAATGAGGTTACATAGTGTATTCGACATACTATTGAGTACTTGAGTACCAAGAACTATATGACATGTCAGCAAATCACAAACAACCTCTTAAACAACATACAAGATTAATGATGTCATTAATGAATACTTCATAATAAATACCCACAAATCATTATTAAAGGGCAATTGAGCTTCATTGGGTCCGACCTAATCATTTGTACAACCAAAGGTCCAACAAAACTATCATAAATAGGAGAACACTGTAAGGGAAAAGGTAATCCTAATTCTGAAGTAACATATTTTACTCAGACCAAGAACTGACTTAAGTGTCAGAGTATAATCGTAGGTACCCCTTCCTAGGACTTGAGAACCGAGAAGCCAAGAAAAGTCGAAGACTCGAAGATCGAAAAGCTAAAAAATTGAAGTCTAGGAAGTCGAGAAGCCAAAAAGCTAAAAAGGACACGTCTAAGAAGGATTATGCCCCTGTAATAACATTTTGGCATCCATCATGGGGTCGAAAGAAAACCTTATCAAGAAAGTCACATGGTAACCACCAAGAACATGACGAGCAACGATAAGCACTCAACCAAGCAAGAAAGAGTTAGACATGTTCAAAAGGAAGAACTTCAAAACAATGTACATCCTTAAGAAGAGGAGTGAGGAGGAAATAAGGGCTCTTCAAAAAAGAAAAAGCTCGCATGAAGCAAAAACTAAACAGTAAAACGATCCAAATCACACAAGACGGAAACTGAGACCTCACCAAACCTAATCAGCAAACCAATCTGAAAACAAAGGTCGACATCTCCTATCACTCGAGTACTAAGTCATATGCCTCCGCTAGCACTTTCTTGATGTCTTTCTATCGCAGCCCCTTCACCAAGGCTTTAATGGAAGCCTCTCTCCCAAGCAACTAGAGAAGTCCAGCGCTGGACAAATATGAGGGCACCACCGAATCAGACAAACACATCGACGCATATGTCACACAAATCAGTCTGTACACTGCTGATGACGCCCTTTTTTGTCGAGTGTTCCCCACCTCCCTAAAGGGTGTCGCCCTAAATTGGTTCACAAAACTCCCAATCGACTCCATCGATTGTTTTGATACCTTAGTCATGAAGTTCAGGGCACAATTGGCCACGAGCCGACCTCACCTCCTCAAGTCAATCACACTAGTTAATATAAGACAAGAGAAAACGAAGTTGCTGCAAGCATTCATGGAACGATTAGAGAAAGTATCCCTTAGCATCAGGAACCTAAGCCCTAGCGTAGTCATGCATCACATGGTCATCGCGCTCATGTGTAGGCCCCTTTTTGGATAGTCTTTGCAAAAAATCGATGCAAGCCTCGACGAGTTGCGACAAAATGAGGTCAAGTTCATGCACCTTAAAGAATTAAGAGAATTTCATACTAAGGTAAGGGTGACCGACAACATTGTTCATAAGAAGGTTAGTTGAGAAGAAGGCTAACCGACCTAAACCTAAATGTCGAGGGTCTCTATACCAAGCTTGACTTGCTATAAGAGTTATGTGACAAGATGAAAATAAGAAAAGAAGCTTGCAAAATGGAGCTTATCGATTTCAACACCTGATCGAGGAAGACGTGTCGAGAATGTGAAACGTCAGGCATATGAAGTTTTATTTCAGTTATATCAATGTAACTAGTGTACTCTTTCTTACCATCGATATTTTTTTCCTTTTTCCACTAAGTAGAATTTTGGCTGAGGAGGTTTTAACTAGAATTAGGTAAGAAAACATTCATATGATGTCATTATTTGTCCCCCTTGCTTTTAAGGCTAAATTAAAGAAATGTAACAACATTTCTGACCAAGGTCAAATTCACCCAAGTGAATCCTTACTGAGAACAAGATTTAGAAAGGGCAACAACACTTTCGGCCAAGTTCGAATTCACTTAAGTGAATCACTTCTGAGAACGACATCTTGAAAGCGCGACAACATTCTCGACCAAGGTCGAATTCCTCCAAGTGAATCCCTACTGAGAACGACATTTGGAAAGTGACACAACACTCTAGGCCAAGGTCGAATTCACCCAAGTGAATCCCTACCCAGAACGACATGTGTAAAACATTACAACACTCTCGGCCAAGATCGAATTCACCCAAGTGAATCCCTGTCGTGAGCAATATCTCAAAATGCCAGAACGCTCTAGGCCAAGGTCGAATTCACCCAAGAAAATTCTTGTCAAGAAAGACATATGGAAAGCGCAACAATACTATCGACCAATGTCGAATTCACATAAGTGAATCCCTTACGAGAACAACATCTCGAAAGTGCGACAACATTCTCGACCAAGTTTGAGCTCACCCAAGTAAATTCCACCAATAATGACATTTGGAAAGTGATACAATGTTCTTGGCCAAGGTCGAATTCACCAGTGAATCACAGCCAAGAACGACATATGTAAAACGTGACAACGCTCTTGACCAAGGTTTAATTCACCCAAGTGAATCCCTACTAAGAACAACATCTAGAAAGCACGACAACGCTCTTAGCTAAGGTTGAATTTACCCAAGTGAATCATTGTCGAGAACAACATCTTGAAAGCACAACAACGTTCTTAACCAAGGTCAAATTCACCCAAGTGAATCCCTGCCGAGAACGACATTTGGAAAGTGACAAAACGTTCTCTCCCAAGGTCGAATTCACCCTATTGAATCCCTTCCGAGAACAATATTTGTGGAGCGCCACAACGTTCTCGATCAAGGTCCAGTTCACCTAAGTGAATCCCTACCGAGAACAACATATTAAAAGCGCTTTAGTGTTCACAGTCAAGATGGAATTCACCTCCATGAATCCCTATTAAAGAGCGACATCCAGAAAACACTGCATCTTTATATACCCTTCGTAGGCTTCGCTTACTCGATCCTGGGGGGTCGTGTACCCAACGAGGTTGACAACATATCGTAATGATAAAGAAACAAAAATTTATTTTCAGACTCTTCCCCTCGCTTGAGCTTGAGGGGTCATTGTATTACTGAATACATAAATGACGAGGTCTCATAATATAGTGTCTACCGAAAATTATCTAACATCTCGTACTACCAAATATTGAGAAGGCATCACAATGCACTATCAAGTACTGAAAATTATCTATCATCTCATACTACCAAATACTGAGATGACGAGGTCTCCTAATGTACTATCGAATACCACAATGATAAGGTCTCATTTATATTATTATTATTATTTACCTTATTTGTTAAAAATATTTTTGTACTTATTATTATCAATTAATTTTCAACATAACAAATGTTTAAAATTTTCGAAACTACTTTAAAAATTTGTAGGTGACTAATCATTTTTATCTCTCATGACTCAATTAAATATTAATCAAAGCGTCTTAATCTTACATCACTTTGATTAATCAAAATCGTCCACTCTCACACTACTTCAAATAAATATTAATTAAAGTCATCTTAACCCTACAAGACTTTGATTAATCAAAGTCGTTCAGTCTCACACTACTTCATCTTCATCAAAACAAAATTGTTTCAGCTTTACACGATTTCAATACGAAGATGTGATATTCAAAATAATATTTTTTTTATCCATTTTAATAATAACTCACCCAAATTACAAACTGTTACGAAAATTTTCCTAATTTCTCTATATTTCATATAAAGGGTTCAAATTCATCTCAAACCAACCACTTCTTCTATCAATTCCCAACTTTAACATGGTAAAAAAAGAGAGTTGAAATGATAAATAAGACAACCTTGGAATTATACGTTAGTTAATACTACCTTATTCTTGTTATTTGTCAGATAAGATCTCTAGTTGTGTCCGTTATCAGGCTACTCTTCTTTATATCTTACCTAATTAAACCTGAAAACCTTAACCAATGTTTTTGACTTGAGAAATCAGAAAGAGACAGAGAAAGAGATAGAGGGGAAAGAAGTGAACAATGGAAGAAAGTGTGAAATTGAACATGTGGGGATACCAGGTCGCTACTTCTTCGCAGGCCTGCGTTTCAGCCATCAACTCCTACTGCCATCAGGTCACACATTTCACATCACCCCCCTCTCTCTCTGTATGATTTTTTTTTTATTTTTTTTTATTTTGACTTTTGTCATTGTTGAAATTCTTTGATATCAAAACTCAAATTGGGGGGGTCTCCTTTCAATGAAGGTTCTCATCTATGGTAGAAAAAGGTCTGTGATTCTGGAAGCACTGGCACATGACAATCAATGTGTCTTGGCCAACATCTTGGCAGCACATTTCCTTTACTCGCCTGATTCTTCTCGTGCTCTCACTTGTCTGCATGCCGCTGAGTCCCGCCTTGTACCTTTTCATTTGCTGCTTCTTCTTTTTTGTCTCTTTGACTCTTTCCACCAAAAAGAAAACCCCTTTGATGCGTTATTATAATTCTGTTGTTACAGGATCATGCCACCTTGTACGAGAAACTTGTTTTCGATGCCATCAGTTATTTGCTATCCGAAGATAGAGACGACGATGTTGCTCTTGAAATGCATTCCAAGGTCAGTGACTCAGTGGGTCCATTTGAGTGATATGCAAGTGTAATCAGTTTGAGGACCAACTTGGTGTAAAATGACAAAATTGGAAAACCTAGTTGATGCCAAAGTTGTCATTGAATTTTAGTGTGTTTATATACTTTTGGATGATTAAACTGATGTCACTTTCGAGGAGGACTAAAATAAGTACAAGTATTTACTCAATATTCAAGAATACGATTTCGCTGTGTTCATTGCTCTGCTACTTGTTTATATCTTAAAATGCATCTTGGAGATTTTCATCCTTTGTACATAAAATTCGGTCTTTGTTAACGTCAGATTGAAATATAAATTGCTGAAAGGAAAGTTTTGTAGAAAATTTTATTGATAAGAATTACTACAGGATGATGTTCCTACCTCTACCTGAGGAGGTAGTGTGAGTCCGCCTTCATTGGTTGCCAATGTCTGTCTGAGACAGCTGATGTGTTTATCAAGATACCCTAACACTCGAGTTTGTTCTAGAGTTTTATGGGGAAAGGATGTAAGCGTAGAAGTAGATATGCCTGTGACCTTACAAGTTACAGATATAGTGGTGACAGCTGATGAATACTTTGGTATCAATTGCATGATTTGTATACTAGAGAACAGGAAAGAACCATGAACAAAATAGTATATCCTAGAAGGCATTAAGTTAAGGGAATACAAATTAAATGTTGGCTTTTGAAAATTGATGTTTTTACAGGACACTTTGATCTTTAGTTATTCAGATGTGTGGGAACTGAATTTTAAACAAGGTTGTTAGATGACCTTTTGCTAATTGTTTACTAAGAAACTTCTATCTGAAGAGGAGAGTTCACTTCAGACTTCTGAAATGTTCGCCAAATGTATCTGCCTTCATAATGCTTTTGTATTCATCCGATTTGCTATTCAAACTCTCTTGATTAATGTTGCTTGTTTTTGTTTTGAAGCTTCTAAAAGAGTTCCCAAGAGATCTGGTTTCCCTAAAGAGAGCACAAGTCTTATGCTTCTACATGGGTCTACCTGGTCTTTCTTTGTCTCTTATTCAACAGGTTCCGTCTAACTAGAAAACATTTTTGTTTCATTTTTGCTACAATTGATTTGTGGAAATCAGTGTTTTATTTGCATATAGAGAGGTAGATTTATATTAGTATAATATTTTTGAATCACGCATATTGTTTAAAGAAGTTGCAAAATGTTAATATAATGGATAATGGATGCTTCTTTAACTTATATACTGGAGGAATAAAAGGTTTGTACATCTCTGAAGCCCACTAAATTAGATTATTGGAAAGTTTAGTGTTAGTCAGAATTTACTTTCATTATTTTTGCTTCCTTTATTTTGGGTTGCCTGGACAGGTTAAGCTGGGATTTAGAAGCCTTTCACAGCCTAAATTTGGTTTCTTGGTAGCCATGGGAATATATAATCAACCTAGTTCTTAGCCCAAAATTCTCTATTGATTTGACATCTTTTAAGGGAAAAATTAGTCTTGTTAGCTTTTAATTGTTATTGTAATGTAATTTTATGATACAAATATCAAAATAGTATCAAACACCAGAATAAGGAACATCAAATAATTTGTTTAATTAGTCCATCCTTATCCTACCCTGATGTGTAATATTTGCCATCCAAATAGGATGTAACTTTGTATTATTTGTCAATTAAGGGACGGTTTGAGTAGTTTGCTGCTTCTTATTATTATTGATGAAAAGTGAGTACCGTGTCCTTTTATGTTTTACAGGTTCTACCTCAAAATGAAGGACAAAACTATATATATGGCATGCTTGCGTTCCCTTTGCTGGAGCTTGGGCGGATGGAGGATGCTGAGAAAGCTGCCAGTAGGGGATTTGAGATCAATAAGCAAGACATCTGGTCACAGCATGCTGTAGGTCAATGTAATTGTTGATATTCACTCTTTACCTTAGAGTAGATGTGCTTATTACTATCTTTCAAGTTTTTTACTTAACAATTAAGATTTTGAATAAATCTCCACTTGTTCTCTTTGCTTACTTGGCAATACAAGCTTAATCTTGTTCTGCTGCTACGTATGCAAAAAGAAAGTTGAGGTTTACAGAAAAATCGAGCAATTAACCATTGATAAGGGAATTATCTCAAGATTTAGTTTGGGCATGATGAAGTCACAAGTTATGAACAGATGATACTGTCAATTGAGTAATATGTTGTAACAAGAAATTTTCATAAATTATATTTTTGTCCCAAATTAGTGTAAATTGATTGAATTTTGTTCTGCAGTTATGCCATGTGCTTCAGTACAAGTGTTGTTTTAGAGAAGCTGTTAAGTTCATGGAAGAATGTTCGTCATCATGGTGTTCTGCTTCATCTTTCATGTAAGAACTTTATTTGTTTAACCATAGTTTTGCCTAATTTTGTATTAATCGGCTAAAGAAATTTCATTCTTTCAGGTTGACACACAATTGGTGGCATGCGGCCATTTGTTACTTAGAGGGTAATGCTCCGAGACAAAGAGTTTTAGAGATATATGACAATTATATATGGAAGGAGCTAGACAAAAATGATTCTATGAAGGCAGAGGTATGTGATTTCATAAGCTTTGTCTTTACCAGTAGGTTCTCGCTTTTTTTCCATTTGTCATAAGTTCTAATCTCTCGGAATACAGGTTTACTTAAATGCTGCTGGTCTGCTTTTGCGGTTGTGTGTACGTGGTGAATTGGATATCTGTGGTGATCGCCTCAAGTTGCTTTCAGAATGCCTAACTAATCAAGTAAGTTAAGATACAGCCCACATGTTCTATGGAATCAAGGAAAAAAGTAATATTGTATGACAATTTAGTATGCAATTGGAAATATTGATCTGAGTTGTGTATTCTGGTTCACTTTTTGTTAGGTTAATAAACTGTATTCTCTTTCGATGTATTAAAACTTACACCAGATTTGGCATTAATCTGGTGACACTTCCAGTTTACATTTTAAATGAAAAAGAAAATACAAGAGAAAACTGAATGGAAAGTAGTACAAGAGTGCATGTGTGTGTAACGTCGTCAAACTGTTTTTAAGCCCCTAAATTTATAATTTGCAAGATGAAATGTACATAACATATAAAACATGAGATCAAATGAACCTTTTGTTTTTAAATGTAAGTTTTTTAGCGATGATGTTCTTTTAGCACTTGCTCAAGTATCTTGTTGAGAAAATTTCTCATTTGTGCAGTTCAAGGATATTCATTCTGTGTTTCTTGTGCATTTCATGGATGTATGTTGAATGTTCAGGAAAACTGGTATATAGAGTGGCACTTTGATGTCTTGATAGTGTGGACTTTGGCAAAGTCTGGAGAAATTTCTAAAGCAGAAGATCTTCTAAAGGGCTTAAAAAACAGGTAGAAGTGTTATATTTTGCGTAAAGTAATTGAGATACAATGTTGCATTCCATGAATTGTGATAGATTTATGTTATCTTACTGTAGGTTTTTGAGGATGACTAAAGGGAAGCAACAAATAATGAAGAGAGGAATGATGGTATGCTTCAGTAGCTGCTTCCATGAACATATAAAAATCTCTTTAGATAGTTGTCTAGTTCATAGCTCAAATTCTTTATTCTGCGGGGGAACGCGATAACCATGCTTTGTTGCACTCATTTTAACAAAAGTACAAGTCAAACACGGGAGTGCAGTGCTGAACTATTTACCTCTTGACATCACATCCCATGTTTGATCCACTGTTTGCATTTTGCAGAGAGTTGAAAAAAATAGAGATATATTGATTGTGGCCTAAAAGTAGTTTATCATGTTCATACTTGGTGGTTCAAACATATTACTTCCAAGCAATAAATAACTGCTTTGGTTACATATACAGCTTCATAGTTTTGTACTGCAGTTGTTGGTTATACAATGTTCTCATTAACTAAATCTTTTCTATCTTCATTGAAATCCTTACCTCCATTTCTCTTGTATTAACTTAGCTTGCAGAAGCACTTTATGCGTACGGAATAGGAGACGAGAAACATGGACTGGATTTACTTGATCCAGATTTTGACGCCACTGATTATAAGGTTGGATCCCGATAACCCACTTTTACGTACCGTGGCCTCACTTTTCTTGATTTTGCAACTTAACAAAATATCAATTACACTGTTTTGAAGATCATTGGGGCATCTGACGAACAAGTGGACGTATTCAATGAAGTTTGGTACAACATGTTGCTGAATACTGGGAAAGCGTTGAAGGGTAAAATCTCGAACTTTTTCTCTGACGTTGAAACCCACGAATCATCTCTAACTATATTATGATGAAATTAATCACAGCAATCGAAGTGTTGGAGAAGCAAATCAAGAAGAGAGATGGGGTCCCCTATTTGTGGCGTCTACTAGTACGTGCTGCTTTGTCTTTAAGCATTCTAGTTATGGTTTCAGAGCATTTTAATTTAACCTTTATGCATTTAAATGACATTTTTTTTTTTCAGGAGAGGGGATACAAATTAGCTAACAAGCCAGAAGAAAAAATTGCGAGCGAGAAAGCCACCTCTTTGGAGAGTCGTTACTTTAATTGAGGGAATAATCATAGAACCAAATCGTGACCGGTTCTTTTGTATGTGTATATTCACCATTTCAAAATCCAATACTTCATTGGGTAAAATGGTATACAAAATAAAGTGCAACAAAATTCATAAAAAAACATACGCTTCCTTCCACCGTAAATTCGTGTATGTTTGGACGTAAATTAAGAAACTCAAATGCTGTATTTTTATTCTCAAAACAAATGATGTTGTAAATTTTGTTAGGGTGTGTAAGTGTCTGCGAATGATTTGAAAGCACAGGGTTGGAAGTTGGTGTGTGACGTTATGTTGGATCGGAGTGCAGAGGTGGCGAATAAGCAATTTGGCATTGATTAAGGTTGTAGGAAAAAACAAAGGTGTGGGCCATGGCGGGTGCCATGAACCGTCTAATTTGGAAACGCTAATGACGGGAGAGAAAGATGGTGGTGAGTAGTGATTTTGAAGTTGACGTCGTCGTCAAAAAGCTTCTTTAGAAGACTTTTTAACCCAACCTGACCAATGTAGAACTTCCACACCAATCTTGGTGAAAGCATTCCAAACAGCAACCACTTTAAAAAAATCCACGCCCTCACTTTATTCCACAACAAATCTTTAATAATTGGAAACCAAAAAGAGAAGTAAAAATGTTGAAGAAATGTAGTTTGCAAGAGAGTTATAGTATTTAGGATGTGAGGTAGTACAAAATAAGTGAGTTGTATTGTTGACTATTGAGGTGAATTGACGTAACGTAACCACAGACAAAATAGAATAAAAATAAAAACCCTCGTGCGTGCGTTCAATTCTAAGTATTAACCTCGTCATAATAACAAATTAACTTGAACCAAAAACAACTCATCATGGTTTGGGTGGGGTCAGGTCAACGTTGCCGTCCGACACAAGTGCAACTTCACAGTCAAACTCCACATGAGCACACGGCCCCATAATAAAGAACACTCTTTTTTTCACTCCTTTGCCGCCACCGTCCGACTCCGCACCCGCCGCAGCTCCTCCACCACCTCCCTTGAGTCCGGCCGGTCGTCCTTATCTGCCGCCACGCATCGGAACGCCAGTTCCGCGACGGCAGCCACGCCGTCACTGTCGGCGCGTTTAAAAGCCGGATCCAGAACTTGGTGGAGCTGTCCCATCTGGATCCTGGAAACAACCAAATCCGCAAGCGCCATTTCGCGCTTGTCTCTACTCTGGTCCACCGCTTTCATTCCCGAGATAAGCTCCAACAACACAACTCCGAAACTGTACACGTCACTCTTTTCCGTCAACCGGAACGACCGGTGGTAATCTGGGTCCAGATATCCCGGTGTTCCTTGCGGGCCGGTCCAAACAAACCCGTTCGAAGACGACGTCGTATCCTGCACCACCAAAAGCCGCGACAACCCGAAATCTCCCACCTTGATCCTCATATCTCTCTCCACGAAAATATTCGACGACGTTATATCTCTGTGGACAACCGGCGGAACCACCGAGAAGTGAAGATACTCCATTGCTAACGCCGTTTGTAACGCGATTTCGAGCCTCACTTGCCACGTCAGCGATCCTTTGCGGTGGTGCAAATGCTCCGCCAGGGTTCCGTTGGGGATGTACTCGTAGATGAGGAGAAGTCCCCTCGGGTCGCTGCAGTAACCGTGGAGCTTCACAAGGTTCACGTGGTGAATCGAGGAGAGGATGAGGATCTCGTTGCAGAAGGACTTGGTAGAGAACGCGGCGGAGGAGTGGTGGCGGTGGAGGTACTTCACCGCCGCGAGGCGACCGTCGCGGAGCTGCGCGAGGTAGACAGAGCCGAACCCGCCGTCGCCGATTTTCCGCTTGGGATCGAAGTTGTGGGTGGCGGCGGCGAGGTCGTCGTAGGTGAAGACGGGAGGTAGGAGGCTGGCGGAGCGGTGGTGGTGGAGGAAGAGAGTGGTGGGGTCTTGCTGCGTGGCGGAGGAGGCCTTTGACCTGGCGGAGCGTAGGATGGCGGTGGCAACTGAGATTAGGAGAAGCAGGGAGGTGAAGGCGATGACGGTGCTGAAAAGGGCCATTTTGTTGGGTTTGAATTTGTGAATCCATGGTGGGGAGAGTGTGGATTGGGAGCGGAAGCGGAAACAGAGGAATGGGTTGTTCTGGGAGGAGGAGTTGAAGCCGCAGAGGCCGTTGTTGGCGCGGCAGAGGGTGCAGTTGGTGAAGTAGGGGTCACTGGTTTGGTCCCAGTCGAGTTGGATTCCGGTTTGGAGTAACTGTTGGAGGAAGCCAAGGATGTCGGTTTGGCAGGGGGGGTCTGAGTACTGAGGGGAGTGGTGGGTGGATCTACAGTCAGGGAGGAGG
>Ga0123341_1000603_pt1 | contig 23022 bp, 26 predicted proteins | sample Turbeapinknodule_FD_89959 | JGI IMG/M metagenome (GOLD analysis project Ga0123341, IMG submission 89959) | Root nodule microbial communities of legume samples collected from Mexico - Turtle bean Mexico pink nodule | ecosystem: Host-associated > Plants > Roots > Nodule | place: Mexico: Nepantla...
CTGTCCTCAACCGCATGCTTGCCTGCGTACGCCCGAAATCCGTTCGCCACAAGGCAAAGGTAGCGTAGCCAACATCATCAAAGATCGACATCCGCCGCACCAAAGATCCGTGCACCAACGCTGAAGGGCGATTCCAAAGTGCTAACGCCACAGCGCGGAGAAGGGTACGGCGTACAAGCGCTCTCCGAATGGGATCACCTTTTGATGGTCGTACAACACAAGGCCTGAAACAAATTTCTCTCCAGATGCTTCTGCCAAAATTCGCAATCCGGAAAAATCGGCGTTTGAGACAGACGCTGCCGCTTTTACTTCTATACCGACAATCCGTCCTCTTCTGTCTTCGATGACGATATCGACTTCATTCTGCTGCTTGTCACGAAAGTGCGAAAACTCAAAGCGTTCTTCGCCGCCACTCGCGAGTTTAAGAATCTCAGCAAAGACGAAAGTCTCCAGCAACGGCCCAAATTGCCCCCTTTCTGTCCGTAGTCGGTCGAGGGAGAAGTCCCGAAGGGATGCGAGAAGACCAGAGTCCAGAAAATGTACTTTGGGGGTCTTGGTCAGGCGTTTTAGCTTGTTAGAAAACCAGGGTTGCAACGTCCGAGCAAGGAATAAGCTCTCGAATATGCCAACGTATTTTTGCGTTGTGATGTGATTCATCCCGATAGCGGCACCAATGCCGGAATAATTCACGAGCTGTCCCGAGTGTTCAGCCAGAATGCGCAGTAGTCGCGGCATTTGGGCGATCTGCTCGATTTGCGCGACATCGCGAACGTCGCGTTGGACGATCGCCTGGATATAATCCGCATACCAGTCCTGTCTACGGGTCGAGGTTTTCCGTCCCAATGCCTCAGGATATCCGCCTGCGAGAACAGCAGCCATTAGGTCGTCGCCGACGATGGAATCTCCGGCTTTGGCATCGTTTCGAAAGGCATCGAGCAGGAAGCTGCCGCCTGCCGTCCTGATCTCGCTTTGAGCGAGTGGTAGCAATCGAACGACCTCCATGCGTCCTGCGAGCGAGTCCGCCACGCGTGGCAGCGTCATGAGATTGGCCGAGCCAGTCAGGAGAAAACGTCCCGGACGTTGGTCGGTATCCACACTTTCCTTGATTGCCAACAACAGTTCGGGAGCACGTTGAATCTCATCGATGATGGCACGGTTCATACCCCTGACAAACCCCACCGGGTCTTGTCGCGCTGCTTCCAGGGTCGTTGCATTGTCGAGGGTATAGTATTCCATCTCTGCATTGGCCATCTTCTTGGCCAGTGTCGTTTTGCCGGATTGTCGAGGCCCGACGATCAATACGACGCGCGTGTCTGACATCGCGTCGATAATCCGTTGCTCAACGAGTCTTGGATAGATCGCCATAGTTTTTGCTCCGTGTGACCGTTTGAAACTATGGGATTGACCGATTGAAAGTCAATCTCTGGCAATTTGAAATTCGCGCGATGTCCAATTGAAAGCAAAAGCCGAAATTTGGCTGCCTAGCCACTTGCCGCATGAGAGGGTTATGTCAACCAGCCTGCAAGCAAACGTCTTGGACGAACTCTGAATCCATTCCCACGGGTGATGATTACCGACAAGCTTCGATCCTACGACGCCGCGAAGCGAGTCATGCCTAGCGTCGAGCACTCCTCGCATAAGGGCCTCAACAATCGGGCGGAGAATTCTCAGGTCGCGGAAATCCCGGCCGCGGTGTACCGACGACTGCGCGGGGCACGAGCCTGCGCAGAACGCGATAGTTGCCACTCCTCTCGAGATGGCGCACCATGGCTTCGTCATCGAGCTCTCGCTCATCGCGCCGCTTTGCCGGCGGGTGAGGACGCGCTGACAACGAGAAGGCTTGCCGGACATCGACAGACAGGGAAAAGCGGCCGGAAATCTGTCGATAAACTCAGCCCGCCACCGCTCCGCTCCAACCTCGCAAGAAGATCGGCCTCTAGAAAGCAAGGAGTATTGCAATGGCAGATACTTCAATCCCGCCCGGCAGACGTTGTCAGCCCGACGACCGATGCCGTACTTAGGCGCCACGGCACTTCAGGAGCTTGCTCAGGATCCGGATGCCAGTAGATAGCTTATTTCTTCGCTGACGAGGAAGGCTTTTTGCAAATGGCCGTTAGTACATTCTCGGACTGCCGATCGCCTGCCTGATCTGGCGTACACTGCGCGCAGGCGGTGCGCCAAACTGGCGGAGATATTCGCGGCTGAATTGTGAGGCGCTTTCGTAGCCAACCGCGAAGGCCACGTCGGATGCGTTACGATCGCCTGCAAGCAACAACTGGCGCGCTTCCTGCAAGCGGAGCTGTTTCTGATATTGAAGAGGGGTGAGACCGGTCATCGCCAAAAAATGGCGATGCAGACTGGCGCGGCTCATCCCGCTTGCATTGCACAGCGTTTCGATGCGCAAACGGGCATTGTAGTTGTCCCTTATCCACGCCACCGCGCGCCGGATACGGTCTAAGGCACCTTCAGGCTGAGCGATCTGACGCAGCAAGCGGCCTTGAGGGCCTTGCAGGAGACGATAAAGCAATTCGCGTTCAGCCATCGGAGCAAGAACGGGAATGTCGGCTGGGGTGTCGAGCAACGACAGCAGACGGAGCAAAGTGTCGCGCAGCGGCGCTGTCATTGGACTGATCGTTATCCCGATACCACCCGGCTCAGTATCGCCTACATGCGGCATCGTGGACGCAACATCCGCCAGGATGGCAGGATCCAGATCCAGCGAAACTGCGATATAGGGCCTTCCCTTATCGGCATCCGATATCTGGCCGATCAGCGGCAAATCAAGGGCGCTGATGAGGTAATGCGAGGGATCGTAGCTTAGAAGTTCATCATTGATCACGACGTCCTTAGAACCCTGCAGAATGAAGCAGATCATGGAGCGGTAAAGACATGGAGCCTTCCCGATCGTGGCCTGTCCCACGCTGATCTCCAGCCGCGGGATCGGTGTGACGGTCAACCCTGAAGATGCGTGGCGCAGCGCGATGTCGGTGTGCGGATTAAGTTGATCGGTCATTAGGAGACTATGGCACCGTTGTTCGTCCACGTAAAGGAATGAGACAATCAGGCAAAACGTTGAGCGGATCGGGCGGGTTTGATGAGCCGTCGTCAAGTAGGTTGAGGACATCGAGACAGCGCCCCGGAAGCGCCGCCTCTTAACATAAGCACTTCGAAAGGGCTTACCATGGCCAATCAGATCGCACTTATAACGGGGGCCAGCCGCGGCCTTGGTCGCAACATGGCGCTGCACCTTGTCAAGCGCGGCGTCCACATTATCGGTACCTACCGCAGCGGCTTGGTGGAAGCCGACGCAGTACGCCTGGAGATCGAGGCACTGGGTGGCTCAGCAGTGATGTTGGCGCTTGATGTAACCGATACGAAAAGTTTTCCGACATTTGGCGAGAAGGTGGCCGATACCCTGAAGACCAATTTTGATCGGGAGCGGTTCGACTTTCTCGTCAACAATGCCGGTAACGGGCTTTTCGCCAACTTCGCCGAGGCGACCGAAGAGCAATTTGAATCGCTGATGGCCACGCATCTGCGCGGCCCGATCTTCCTGACCCAAAAGCTGTTGCCCCTTATCGAAGACGGCGGGCGCATCCTCAACGTCTCGTCGGGCTTTGCACGTTTCACGCTGCCGGGCTACAGCCACTATGCTGCAATGAAGGCCGCCTTAGAGGTACTGTCCCGGTATTTGGCGGTCGAGCTTGGTGCCCGCCGTATCCGAGTCAACGCGATCGCGCCCGGCGCAATCGCCACTGATTTCGGCGGCGGTGCGGTACGCGATAATGAAGGTATCAATGCATATGTGGCGCAGGGCATCGCATTGGGTCGCGTCGGTTTGCCAGACGACATCGGGGGCGCGGTCGCCGCCATTCTGTCGGACGACATGGGTTGGGCAAACGGCACCACCTTTGACATCTCGGGCGGGCAGTTGCTCTAGGACCGTCACGACGCCGCACATCTCCTCAATCCATCGAGAGACCATCATGCCAGAAACCAGCCTGACGCTTGTCAGCAATCCGCTTTGTCCATTCGTTCAGCGGGCAGCTATCGTCCTTCTGGAAAAGGGCGTGGCGTTCGACCGGATCAATGTTGATCTCGCAGCCAAGCCCGACTGGTTTCTGGCGTTTTCACCGACCGGCAAGGTGCCGCTGCTCAGGGTGCGCCAGCCCGACGGGACGGACGCTGTCCTCTTCGAAAGCATGGTTATCTGCGAGTATCTCGAGGAAACCCAGAACGGAGCACTGCTGTATCCGGACGACGCGCTGTCCCGCGCCCAGCAGCGGGGTTGGATAGAGTACGCAACTCCGGCATACGCCGATGCTTGGCAGTTCCTCAACGCCACCGATCGCCCAACGGCGGATGCGAAGAAAGCAGCGTTCCGCGCTCGGCTCAAGCGATTGGAAGCGGTGCTTGGTTCATGGCCGTATTTCAGCGGTGCCGACTTCCAGATGGTCGATGCGGTGTTCGCGCCACTCTTCCGTTATTTCGACATCCTAGATCCGGCGGTATCGGAGCCGATCTTCGAGAGCCTTCCCCGCGTCTCGGCGTGGCGGGCGGCGCTGGCGGCACGAGAGAGCGTCATCGGCGCCGTGGCAGGAGATTACGCCGAGCGATTCCAACTTCATCTCCGTCAGCATCAGGCAATCCTTGCGGCCTGACGGTGTCCACTGGGACTACAAAGGCCGAAATAAGCGTCGGTGGCGCAGCCTGAACGATTCAATAAAATTGCCATGGGCGGCCCAAGCGCGATGGAAACTAATTCTAAAAGCGCGCTGATACTAATTGAATATCAAAACGACTCGTTGGCGCCCACCGGGGGCATCAATTCGCAGTTCCAGGACCGCAAGCAGCTCGAAGCCGCGATCGTGAACTCCGCGAAGGTCCTGGCCGAGGCCCGGCGCCGTAATATGGAAGTGATCCGCGTCACTATGCTGCTCGAGCCGACCTATCTGATGCTTGGACAAGGCAGATGGGGATCGACCTGCCTGACATCGTTACGGCAGACCGACGACTCCGTGAAGCGATCGGCCGGCCCGGCGGTAGGCGGAGCTCGGCGCGCTAAAATTCGACCATTTCCGACTGACGGTTTTGAGGAGAATGAGCGAAGTGCACAAGGCCGCGTTGGGCCTCACGCTCGGAGAACTGATCCTGAAAGGGCCAACGCGTAATAGCGACTAACTCATGCCCCATGCGGAGGCGAACATAGGCTTTAATGCGAACGATAGCGATGAGGGTTTAAGGCGGTCAAGCCGCGTGGCGGGTTCGATCCGAAGGCCGACGGCGACATGGCGAACGCGCTCAGGAAGCAGGTTGGTCCGGACGCTGCCATCATGGTCGACATAAATCAGAGCTATACGGCTCGTGCGGCCATCGAATCCGCCAGGCCGGATGGAAGACGCGGACCTCCTCTGGATCGAGGAGCCTGTGCAGTCGGAGGACGTCATCGGCTACCAGACCTTCGCAAGATCGGTTCCGGTCGCAGTCGCTGGAGGAGAGGCGCTCGCAGGCGTCGGCGCATTCCGGGACTTTCTTACCGCCGGCACGTTTTCAATCCTTCAGCCGGACCTTTCGATCTGCGGAGGTTGCACAACGCTCCGCCAGATCGCGGCTCTCGGAAAGGCCTTGGAACTCCCGGTTATGCCACACGTCTTCGGGACGGCGGCGGCGACTCTGGGGCCCCGCCGAGGTGGCGGACCGGCGGTATACCCATATGTCGAGTTCGACATGATGGACACTCCGCTCATGGCACTCAACGAGCCCATTCCTGTGTCGTCAGACAGCATGATCGAGGTTCCGGACCTCCCGGGCACCGGTCTGGAACTCTCGCCGGAAAAGCTTGAGCCGTGGATCGTCGAAACGTGGACCGAGAAGCTGTAGGCGGCTTCACAAACTCAATTCATAGGAGAAGAACCATGGCTCTATCTGAAGAGACGAGAGCTCGTCTCAAGAAAGTCAGCACCGCGACCTTGGCGACAGCCCATTATAAGCGCGGATTCCGTAATCAGTTTATTCAGGGCGTGCAGCCAGTGTCGAAGCCGAAGTCGGAATCGATGGTAGGAGAAGCCTACACGCTCCGGTACATGCCAGCTCGCGAAGACCTCAACACGCTGGAGGTCTTTCGCAATCATGACCACCCGCAGCGCAAGGCGGTAAACGAATGCCCCCCGGGCGACCCTCGGTAACCTTCAGGCCAAGTTGCACGACCTGCGATGCCTTCGACTTGACAAGCGCCTGAGCGTCGGTGTTGGCAACCAGAAAATCGACACCGGATAATTCCTGCGTGATCATGTTGTCGACGGCGTTTCCGCCGCCGCCTCCGACACCGATCACGGCAATCTTCGGCTTCCAGCCTGCCGGTTTCTGTAGGGGGTGCATCATTATAATCCGTCCTATCCTCGTTCGAATTGCTTGTAGAAGCCTATGCCGCTTTTCCAGGCCAGCGCTTCAACAGCGCACTCGCATTCACGCCGCCGAACCCGAAGCCATTGGTGATCGCGTAATCCATGAACAGCGGCCGGGCCACCTTTGCGACGATATCGATGCCGTCGCTGGCAGGGTCAGGTGCATCCAGATTCAACGTCGGCGGCGCGATCTGGTCTCTGAGCGCCATGATCGTAAAGATCGCCTCCAGCCCTCCGGCCGCGCCGAGAAGGTGGCCGGTCGCGGATTTCGTGCCGCTCACCGCCGGACCGGATCCTTTTCCGAACACTGCCTTGATGGCCTCGATTTCCCCACGATCTCCAACCGGGGTCGAGGTGGCATGCGCATTCAGGTGCTGGATGTCTTGCGGGGAGATGCCTGCCTGTTTGATTGCGATCTGCATGGCTCTTGCGGCGCCTGATCCGTCCTCAGGACCGGAGGTGATGTGGTGGGCATCGGCCGTCGTCCCATAACCGACCAGTTCGGCCAAAGGCTCGGCGCCGCGCGCAAGCGCATGGCTCAGAGCTTCAATGACCAGAACCCCGGCGCCTTCGCCCATGACGAAGCCGTCGCGGAGCATATCGAATGGCCGCGATGCCAGTTCAGGCGTGTCGTTGAACCCGGCAGACAGCGAACGCGCGGCGGCGAAACCTCCGAGGCTCACGATATTCATGCAGGCTTCCGTCCCACCGCAGATGGCGATGTCGGCTTCGTTCGCACGAATGAGCCTGGCGGCGTCACCGATGGCCTGAACACCGGCTGCACATGCCGTCACAGGCGCTCCGAGAGGGCCTTTGAACCCATGCCGGATCGATACCTGACCCGCTGCCAGAGTGACCAGAAACGATGGAATGGTGAAGGGCGACAAGCGCCGCGGCCCCTTATGGTCGACAGTCCGCACAGCGTCAGTGATGGCGGGAAAGCCGCCGATCCCGGAAGCAATAATCGTCGCCGTTCGAAGGCGGTCCTCTTCCGAAATGGGCTTCCAACGCGCCTGCGCGAGGGCCTCTTCGGCCGCTGCAAGTGCAAAGAGAATGAACCGATCGACCTTGCGCTGATCTTTTGGCGGCAACACGAGATCGGGATTGAACCCAGCTTCCGCATCCTCGATGACGGAAGGGACGACGCCGCCCACCTTGGCGGGGAGATCACCGACAACTTCATCCGGCAAGCGGCGAATTCCTGACTTTCCGGCGACCAGCCGTGCCCAGGAACTGGAAACATTGGCACCGAGCGGACTAAGCGCTCCCATGCCTGTGACGACGATACGACGCATGACGACTCCAAGTTATTTCAGTTTTGCTTGATCAGGACGGTCATGTCCTAGTCTCCGGCGAGCGGGGCAAGACGCTTCACCTGATTTGCCGCCGCTTCGAGCAGGCGGTCGGACATATCCGGATCGGTCATAATCCGGGAGAGCGTGACGGCTCCGACCATAAGCGAAAGAACCACCATGGCCTTTTCGTCGGCGTCAGGCTCGCCCTTCTCCGGCATCAATTCCTCTAACACTTGCAGGTGAGCCTTGATGCCATCCTGAAAGGGAGTTCGAACTTCAGGACTTTGGCGAGCAGCGTCGGAGCCGAGCGCGACAAGAGGGCATCCATCCCCGGTTTCTCCGCGGTGGCCGGCGGAGAGGTAGAGATCGACGACTGCGCGAAGCGGTTCGGAGCTGGAGGCTGCGACGGACGACCATCTACGGATCGCACTCTCCATGGCGCGTCTGGACGCAAGCGCTGCAAGATCATCCTTGGATTCGAACTGCTTGTAAAAGCCGCCTTGGGTAAGGCCAGCTCCCTTCATGAGATCCTTGAGGCCAATGCCGTCAAATCCGTGCTCGCGGAAGAGCCGGCTCGCCGCATTGATCACGGCGTCTCGGTTGGCCTCGGCCTGGGCTCGACTGACTCTCATTTCGGTCTCCTTTTAGATTTCATTTGACATCTATACACCTTTTAGAGTTAGGATGCAATCTATTCCGAATATCTCGACCGCCAAGAAGGGTCAGCACATGAAAAAGAACGTTCTCCTCTCCTCAGCGGCGCTGGTGGCCAGCGCCGGCGTTGTGGTTGCCGCTTTCCTATTTTGGCCGACAGAGAAAATTTCAGCCGCGGCTGATCCTCGAAGCGCCGTTCCGCTGGTGAGCGTCGTGAAGGCTAAGACTCCCGATACCGTTTCCCGGAGTTTCACCGGAACCATCGCCGCGCGCGTTCAGAGCGACCTCGGCTTCCGCGTCCCCGGCAAGATTGTTGAACGACTGGTGAATCTCGGCGACCAAGTGCGCGCAGGACAGCCACTGATGCGGATCGATGAAACAGATCTTCGCCTGGCTCTAACCGCCAAACGCAACGCCGTGGCGGCAGCTCAAGCCGTCTTCATTCAGGCTCAAGCCGATGAAAAGCGCTTTGCCGCTCTGGTTAAAAACCTGGCAACGTCCACTCAACAGTATGAAAAGTCCAAAGCTGCGCTGGACACCGCCACCGCACAACTCGCATCAGCTCAAGCAGAGGCGAGAGTTGCTGAAAACGAGGCAACATATACGCTCCTCTTGGCAGATGCTGACGGCACCATCGTTGAGACGCTGAGCGAACCTGGCCAGGTTGTTGCCGCAGGCCAGACGGTCATCAGGCTCGCAAAGGCGGGACCGCGTGAAGCTCTGGTGTGGATGCCGGAAAACCTCAGGCCCGAGATCGGGGCAGTAGCCCAAGCCACCATTTACGGCCGTGATGCGGAAGATAAAGCGGTGCTTCGCCAGCTCTCGGCAGCAGCAGATCCTCAAACGCGGACATATGAAACTCGCTGGGTATTGGAGGGAACGGCTGCGGCCGCGCCGTTGGGCGCGACCGTGACGATAAAAATCCCGAACAAGGACGCCCAATCCCATTCTGAAGTGCCGGTGGGCGCTCTCATGGACGATGGCACGCGCACGGGCGTCTGGGTCGTCGACGAGAAATCGTCGAGCGTTCACTTCCGGGAAGTGAAAGTCGAACAGCTCGGCGAAGAAGACGCAATCGTTTCAAGCCTGAAGGCAGGCGAGGACGTTGTTGCGCTTGGCGCTCATCTTCTCACCGATGGTGCAAGTGTTCGCACCAGTGTCGAAAAAGCAGAGGTGGCAAAGTAATGAACTTCAATCTTTCCGCGCTCGCCGTCCGCGAGCGGGCGGTCACGCTCTTCTTCATCATTCTTCTGGCCGCTGCGGGCGTCTACGCTTTCCTTAGCCTCGGACGCGCGGAGGACCCCTCGTTCACCATCAAGACGATGACCGTCACGGCTGTATGGCCGGGCGCAACTGCTCGCGAAATGCAAGATCTTGTCGCCGAACCGCTTGAAAAGCGCATTCAGGAGCTCACCTGGTATGACCGGGTTGAGACGACGACCCGCCCCGGCTACGCATTTTTGACGGTAACGCTCAAGGACAGCACACCGGCCAGCGCGGTCGAGGAGGAGTTCTACCAGGCACGCAAGAAACTTGGTGACGAGGCGAGAAACCTGCCGCCCGGTGTCTTCGGACCCTTCGTCAACGATGAGTATTCGGACGTAAGCTTTGCCCTCTATGCGCTGAAGGCCAAGGGCATGCCCATGCGTGATCTTGTCCGTCAGGCGGAAACCATCCGGCAGGATCTTCTGCATGTGCCGGGCGTCAAGAAGATCAATATCCTTGGCGAACGGCCCGAGCAGATTTTCGTCGAATTCTCCTTCGCCAAGCTCGCCACGCTTGGTATCTCAGCGCAGGACATTGCGTCTGCCCTTCAGAATCAGAACAACGTCACACCTGCCGGCTCAATAGATACACGCGGCCCCCAGGTCTTTATCCGCTTCGACGGCGCCTACAACAACATCCAGGCAATCGCTGACACTCCGATCGTGGCCGGTGGCCGTACGCTGAAGCTCTCCGATTTCGCAGACATTCGCCGCGGCTACGAAGATCCAGCAACCTACATCATCCGTCACGAGGGCGAGCCTGCGATCATGCTTGCCGCCGTGATGCAGTCGGGCTGGAACGGCCTCGAGCTTGGCAAGGCGCTCGAGCAAAGATCCGCGGCGATCGCCCAGTCGCTGCCTCTCGGCATCACGCTGGCGAAAGTTAGCGACCAGGCTGTCAACATCCAGGAAGCCGTCGGCGAGTTCATGCTGAAATTCGCCATGGCGCTCGGCGTTGTCTTGTTCGTGAGCCTTGTCAGCCTCGGCTGGCGCGTCGGCATTGTTGTCGCCTTAGCCGTGCCGCTGACACTTGCCGTCGTCTTTTTGATCATGCTGGAAACCGGCCGGTTTTTCGACCGCATCACGCTTGGCGCCCTGATCCTGGCCCTTGGTTTGCTTGTCGATGATGCCATCATTGCCATCGAAGTGATGGTGGTGAAGATGGAAGAGGGAATGGATCGTATCAGGGCGGCGGCCTATGCCTGGAGTCATACGGCCGCGCCGATGCTGTCCGGCACGCTCGTTACGATCATCGGCCTGATGCCGGTCGGATTTGCCAGATCTACGGCCGGTGAGTATGCCGGCAACATCTTCTGGGTCGTGGGCTTCGCTTTGATCGTCTCCTGGATCATCGCGGTGGTGTTCACGCCCTACCTCGGCGTGAAAATGCTTCCAGACATCAAACCGGTCGGCGGCGGTCACGAGGCAATTTATGGCACGCCGAACTATCAGCGCCTGCGCAGTGTCATCAAGTTCGCCGTGCGTCACAAGTTCATGACCTGCGCCGTGGTCGTCATCGCCATGGGTGTTTCCGTCGTGGGAATGGGCGGGGTGAAGCAGCAGTTCTTCCCGACATCGGACCGCCCCGAAGTTCTGGTGGAGGTGCGACTGCCGGAAGGAACCAGCATCGAAACGACGACGGCGACAGTCGCGAAGGTCGAAAAGTGGCTGCAGGCGCAGCCGGAATCGGAAATCGTCACCAGCTATATTGGTCAGGGCGCACCGCGCTTCTTCTTTGCAATGGCGCCTGAACTGCCGGATCCATCTTTTGCCAAGATCGTGACGCTCACCGCCGATGCCGAGGCTCGTGAAGCGCTCAAGCATCGCCTGCGCGCCGCCATTGCTGAAGGCCTCGCTCCGGAAGCCTCCGTGCGCGTCACCCAACTTGTGTTTGGACCCTATACGCCGTTCCCTGTGGAGTTTCGGATCATGGGGCCCGATCCTCAGAAGCTCTATCAAATCTCGGAAGAAGCCCTCGCGATCATGAAAACCGTGCCGGATGTTCGCCAGGCCAACCGCGACTGGGGCAATCGAACACCCGTGGTTCGCTTCATCCCGGACCAGGAGAGGCTCAAGCTCATCGGCCTTTCGCCTGCACAAGCAGCTCAACAGTTGCAGCTTCTGTTGACCGGCGTTCCTATCACCCAGGTTCGCGAAAACATCCGCAATGTCCCGGTCGTTGCGCGCAGCGGGGGAGAAAACCGTCTGGATCCTTCAAGACTGGCGGACTTCTCGCTGATCAGTAAGGACGGAAGGGCAATCCCGCTTGATCAGATCGGTCATTCCGAAGTCAGCTTCGAGGAGCCGATCATGAAGCGACGTGACCGTACGCCGGTCGTCACCATTCGCTCGGATATCAACGAGGCGACGCAGCCGCCTGAAGTCTCGCAAGCTGTGATGAAGGCGCTGCAGCCATTGATCGCCTCGCTTCCCGTCGGCTACCGGATCGAAATGGGTGGCAATATCGAGGAGTCGCTCAAGGCAAACGTCGCTCTCGTCAAAATCTTTCCGATGATGATTGCCGCAATGCTGATCGTCATCGTCCTTCAGGTTCGCAGCCTATCGACCATGATGATGGTCATGCTGACGGCGCCACTCGGCCTCGCCGGTGTGGTGCCGACATTGCTCCTCTTTAACCAGCCATTCGGCTTCAACGCCATTCTGGGACTGATCGGTCTTGCCGGGATCCTGATGCGGAACACTCTCATTCTGACCGAGCAGATCAAGGAGAACCAAAGAGCCGGCCTTGATGATTATCACGCTGTCATCGAAGCGACCGTGCAACGAACACGACCGGTTATCCTCACGGCGCTGGCAGCAGTTCTTGCCTTCATTCCGTTGACCCATTCGGTCTTCTGGGGGTCGATGGCCTATACGCTGATCGGTGGCACGGCTGTCGGTACGGTGATGATCCTGCTGTTCCTTCCTGCATTGTACGCGGCCTGGTTCCGGATCAAGCCGACGGAGGACAAGGAGATGCACCACGACCATGGGGCGTCCCAGTCGGGCGTGACCCAGTCGGAACCAAAGATGCATCTCGCGGCGGAGTGATGCGATGACATTCTCCGAAGCGTCGCTGGCGCTTCGGAGCAGTCGAATGGTGGACCATCCAGTCCGGACTTTTTCAAAGGAATTGAGGTCTGCCAGATATTTGGAAAGGGACAACGTCCCGCCTCCAGCCTGGCAGCACCGGGATCCAGTTGTCAACGAGCCACTCTAACTGAAGAACAGGAGCGACATGTTCCCGATCGTATCAATTTTCAAAAATCCTCCCGACGGCGGCCGGGGTTTTCATCGGGATATGCGCGTGCGATGGGCGCTTGAGGAAGTCGGTCAGCCTTATCAGCTGCGATTGCTGGCCTTCTCCGAAATGCGCCGTCCCGAATACCGCGCGCTTCATCCCTTCGGACAGATGCCAACCTATGAGGACGGGGGTCTGGTGCTTTTCGAGTCCGGTGCGATCGTCCATCACATCGCGCATGCCTATCCTGGTCTGTTGCCGCTCGACCCAAACGCCAGGTCGCGGGCGGTTATGTGGATGTTTGCGGCGCTGAACACAATCGAGCCCTGCATCGCTTCAGGGGACGCCGACTATCTGTCTCTTCGGCTTGCTCAACTCTCGACAAAGCTTGGTGAAGCCGAGTGGCTGGATGGAGAATTCAGTGCGGCGGATCTGTTGATGGTGACAGTCCTGCGAGCGTTGCATGGGGCAGATATTCTGGAGAACATTCCAAATCTCCAAAGTTACGTTGAGCGCGGCGAGGCTCGCCCCGCATTTCGACGGGCGCTGACACCGTCTGCAACCGTCATCCGAACAGCATGACGTACCAAAAATGCAAGCAAAGATCGCCACGTTGCCGTGGCATTTCGAACCTTGAGTGAGATCTAGATGTCATTTGAAACCAGCAGAATTTTTGTAATCGGGGCCACCGGAGCACAAGGAATGTCGGTTGTCAGAGGGCTGGTCGGGGACGGCAAGTACGCTGTTCTTGCGCTCACCCGAGACGGTACGTCCGATCGTGCGCGACAGCTCAAGGAGCTGGAAAATGTTTCTATTCTGGAGGGTTCGTTTGCAGACGAAGACATCGTTCGGGAGGGATTGCGGGCTTGCGATGGGGCCTTCGTCAATATTGACGGGTTCAACACCGGCGAAAAAACAGAGACTTTTCTTGCGATGCGGATCTATGAAATCGCGATGGAGGAGGGGATCAGGTTCTTCGTTTTCGGCAACCTCGACTATGTGCTGAAAAAGTCAGGATATGATTCGCGTTTCCGAACCGGTCACTATGATGGCAAGGGCCGCGTTGCAGAGTGGATCCTGTCGCAAAACAAGTCCAATGCCGACAGAATGGGCGCCGCAATTTTTACGACGGGGCCCTATATCGAGATGGCGTTCTCGCCCTTTACACCAATGACGCCCAGAATTGAGGATGGCGTGGTTACCTGGAGGGTGCCGCTTGGCCAGGGAGCCGTGGTCCATGTCTCCCTGGAAGATTGTGCATATTACGTCCGTTGGCTTTTCGACAACCCGGCGCGGTCTGTGGGCATGGACCTTGAAGTCGCCATCGAGCATGTGCGTTACGACGAACTCGCCGCGGCATTCGAGCGTGTGACGGGACACCCGGCGCGCTACATCGATACCGACATTCATCAATATTTTGGCGGGCCTCTTAAGAACGCGGCAGATCGGCCGGCTGGCTACAACGCGGACCCCGCCGACAGGAGCACGATGAGTTTCAGAGCCAATTTCACGGGCTTCTGGAACAAGTGGAAACACGACGTCATCAAGCGCGACTACCAGCTTCTCGATGCCATCCATCCCAACAGGTTAAAGTCGGCAGAGCAGTGGATGAGGCGACATGAAGAGCTTGCCCGTCTAAACGGGTCATCGTCGCTCTGGGACAAGCTTCAGCCCGAGGCCTTAAAGAACAGCTTTTCGATTCTGAAAAGCAGCGAAGATAGGCAAAGGGGAAAACTTGGCGGTCTCTGACACCTTGGCGATGCCAGTCGATTACGGCGCGAGGTCACGTCGAGGCGAAGATGCTGAAATCAGGAACCTCATTCTTGATCACGCCGAGGCACATATCCGCCGTATTGGACGCAAGAAAACCAACGTTGCCGATATTGCGGATAGCCTGGGCATGAGCCGGGCGGACATTTATCGCGCTTTCCCGACCCGAGCGGCGATTGACCATTGCGTTTATGCCAGACTTGCCAAAGAAACGCTGTCGGCAATCACCCGTATCGCCAAGGGGCGAGGTTCTGCGCCGGCAAGGCTCCTGACGATGCTTGAAGTCCTTCACCTCCGGGTTCGCGAAGACCTGCTCCACGCACCGACTATCCACGCTCTTTGCGTTGCTGCCTATTTGGAGAACTGGACAGTGAAGCGCCGCCATCTTCAACGAGTGACCGACATTCTTGCAAAAGTCATTCTTGAGATGAATGCCTCATCTCAAATGAGCATCGACGGGCCGGTGAAAACTGCACAAGCTGTTGTCGACGCGATGAGTTCGTTTCTGCATCCTCTTCTGGTCGAACAACGTCTGAAAGACCAGAATAGTGTCGATATGGCGCTGAAAAGCCAGATCAAATTTGTCCTGTGTGCCTTGGGTGTTCGAGAAGTATGATTCGACGAAGTGTGCAGCTGAGTTGGACGTGGGATGATGAAAATCATTTTGAAAATAGCCGATGGCTCACCAGCGCTCTCCAGCCCATGTGTCGTCTGGATCGGCGAGGCGACCGATCGTTATTTGGCGTAGGGTGGTCATCGCTACTCGCCCAGCGTTTGGCGGGAGCGGTCAGGTGTTGAAGGCGGCCGGGCTTCCCGATGGTCTTGCGGCGATCGTGGCTCTAACCGTGGAAGAGGATTGGCCATTTGAAATCGTAAGGTAAAACCCACACGCCGCATCCGTTTTGTCGCGCCTCGACGAGCGCATTGCCCGCTCGCCGGTTGGGCCGGGCCTGGTCGAGCTCGTGATGTCCCGGCCGCTGGTCTCGGCCAGCATGATCGCCGAGACGCTGAAGGTGACGCCGCGGGCGGCGCTGAGGATCGTCGAGGAGCTTGGGCTCAGGGAGATGACGGGGAGGAGGAGGTTTCGGGCATGGGGTGTGCTGTAGTACCTTTGAGAGATTGTGTTTCCCTTGAAAATTCGTCGTTACCAAGCGCAGCTGAGAATAGGGCCCCTCGCAGGGCTAACTGACTTCCAGAAACAGTCGCTCAGCCGCCTCATCGAGCCTGTCAATTTTCGCTCTGATAGAAATGAACCCAGTCCTTGTCTCGCATCACCCGATTCTCGACTGTTAGGTAGGATGCAGCGTCGGTCTCAAGCACCCGCATGATGTCCTGTTTATGAAACCAGCGCATGTTTGCGTGCAGAACATTTTCCAGGATTTTGCGCCATCCTTTTACCTCACGAAAGCGTGGGTGATCTTTCAATGGTGCAAACCCACGCCACAGCCCGATACTATCGGCTGTGACTGCGGACGACGCCAGATCGAAGCGCGAAGCCCACCTGCCGAGCAGTGCGGACAACAATGGCACGGCCGCTTGAGACTGCACATGTCGCAGCAGATTGCAGAGGTTTTCGAAAAATACGTCGTCGCCGAGCAGAGCGGAGCGACTGATAATCGGGCCAAGCCTCTCGTCGAGGAGATGCTCCACGGTCGCAACTCCGCCAAACTTTCCGAGCGCAGGAATCAACATGTCCGCATCGGAGTTAAGTGTTTCGTAGAAACGCTCGGCATCAGCTTGTGCACCAAGGCTGTCAACGAAATGAACGACATAGGTGTCGTTCCATGACGACCGGAGGCGTTGTTCATGCCACGGCATGGCATGGGTAATCCAAATCGATTGGCAGCGGAGATGGCAGGGCGAAGACGCTCGGAAACTGTCGTGCGGCCGTCCGACGTCCAACTCTCTTGGCTGACTGTATGGCCTTCGCCCGTGAACCTCATCGCCGGTATGAACCGTGTCACTCCCGATGGAAGGTCGTTGCCTGGGTCGGCGAGAGCAATATGCCTTAGTTAGCACCTCCTCCCGATCAAGCTTTGACAGTATCAACGACTGGTTTACCCCAATGCCAAGATCTGCACGCGCTCGAAGGCTATATCAGGAGCGCGCGCGATCGCCGCACGCAGGATTGGTGGATGTTGGGCACGGGTGTGGCCGGGTTGATGCTTGGCGTGCTTTTGACGCTGATTGCGCCGCGCGTCCTTCCCGGCTCCGTCGATATGGGCGTCGCCGCGGCCGTCATGAACGCCGATCGCTGGAGTGCCGGGATCGCTCTCATGCGGTCGAAAGATCCCCGCGGTTGGCAGAATCTCGTGGATGCCAGCAATCTCGTGCGAGCCAACCACGAGGTGCTTACCGCCTGTGCCGAGGCTGCCGTAATGGCGAAGAAGAATCAGCGCTGCACGATCAACGTTTCGGGGGCGGGCGATAACTCTGCCCGGCGCGACAAAAGCAATGCAACCCAGCCGCTTGGTGCCATTTGCGTAGCGGCTTAAATATCCAGAAGCTCTGGGGCGACTTGAACGGATCGAGGATCCGAACCCCACGCCCCGTAAAATCCGAGACGTTGCGGGTTACGATCACAAGACCATGAACGCGTGCGGTCGCAGCGAGGGCCACGTCCCAGCGGTCCTTGTTTTTGTTGCCGAGAAGTCGCGTCCATTCTGCGACGACCGACCTGTCAATCGGAACAATGCGATTGGAGAACGCTTTTTCAAGCGCCTCGATTCCATCAACAATCCTACGTGCACGTTCAGGTTTCCCGCTTCATCAGAGCTTCGGCTCCTCGGCGTTTCTCGAACAGCGTGGCAACACTCTGTCGGAGGTCGGTGTCATCAACCGTCGCAATCCATTGCTGCACATTCTTATGCCCGCCTCGTTTGAGCTCACGGAGAACATTTTCATCGAGCAGATAGAGCGTCAAGGAATGGCTCTTGGTTCGACGTCACCAAGGCTGTCATCGTCATCGAATGCACCGGCATCGGCCAAAGCGGCCAACGTCGTCTTCAGGCTCTTCGATGGATAGGGACGGCCTCGCTTCGGATAAGCTTTGGCATATCCGACGGCTGCCTCAACCTGGTCTCGTGTTAAGGAGGGGAAATCCGTGAGGACCGCATCGACACCCTGGTCGCGCGCCAAAGCCGCGATCAGATATGCCGCGATCGTCGTCCCGCGAATAACCGCCTCGCCCTGATCGTCTTTGCTATCGATCCTGCCACGGATTGCTTCAAGCCTCGTCATCCGATCTTTAAGATCGGTATCAATTTGTGCAAGATCCAGTTCCAGCCGTCCAAGCTGGAGCTTGTGAGTATGTTCTGGCAACTTACGCAAAGCACCATAAAGCCGGCGGCGTCCGGCTGGCGTCAGATCCTTGTCGAGTTCATCGGCAAGCCGCAGAAAGCGTAGTTCGGCGGGTCCGAGGAGCCTTTGGATGACGTTTCCGACCTTTCTCTGTCTCGCCTGAATGACTCCCGTGTCAACCACCTTATTGAGCGTTGCCGGTGACCGGCCGAGGACATACCCCGCTTCGCTTAGCGTGAAATTTTGGATTTTGGACATGCTTCACTCCATCAATCCATCCCAATGTAGGGATGAATTACGTGGCGCGCAAGGTCATGAGGAAAGCAGCGTCATGGGGGAGTTTCGGATTGTCGGCGAGGGGGCGCTGCCGACAGTGCCTATCACCTCAACGGTGGCCCATCCATTTGATCCGTGGCGCGGCGAAAAGTCTTTGGCACACAGAAACGCGGCTTTGGGATGACCGAACCCGACGGCGGCGTTCCCAAGGCAGCAATGCAGATCAGGTTCACCGCGAGTGCCTACAACGTAAAGCACCGCCTGACGATTGTTGGCGAAGCGGGATGGCTATTGTTTCTTCTCACTACCGAATGGTCAACGCAACAATGCTAACAAGTTTACGGATGGTCCTATAACAGCAGGACGTTGCGCGGGCTTGCAGCGGAGCGAGTCGGCGCGAAGTGTTTGCGCCCTGAGTGACTGGAGCGGTTTGGACGCTCGCCGGCGGCGCCTTTGTCGAAGCACTGGAAGCCTCAGGTGTCTCAAAGTCGATCTGATTTTGACGCGCCTGGATTTCCTCGGCAAAGCGCACTTCGCACACCTGGATACAAACTCTTGATGGCATGGAGTGGAGCTTTGCTATGTCTAGTTTGTACGCGACATAAATATTCCAATTAGCGACGGCCAGACCAGCTAAAGTTAAATCGAAATTAGCACATTACCCGAATTCTTGCAGTTCTGAGCCGCGCAGGCGCCCCCAAAGGAACTGGAGAATTGTATGAAACGTCTGACGGTTAAACAGACCCTGATTGCCGTTTTGTCTGTCATCTGTGCCTTCCTCGTCATCGTGTCCTACAATTCTCTCAGCACGATTTCGACGCTGAACGACAATACTCAGCAGATTGGTGGCTTTTGGATGAAGCGCCTGGTCGTTGCCAAAGATATCAAGGGAAACTTCTCTGATTTGAAACTCGCTTACGCTCGTTACCTGTTGGAGGCGTCACCAGAAAAGCGAGCCGCGGTAGCCAAGCTGGTCGACGAAACGAAGGCTGCGGTCGAGCAATCGATCGATGACTATGTGAAAGGCGCCCGCACGGTAAAAGGCCGCGAGCTGATCAATCGGGTTCAGTCGGAGCTCAAAACATATGGCGAGCTGGCTTCGCAAATGGTCCGGCTGCAGGACGGCGGGAAGAGCGCCGAGGCGGCCAGTCTCTTTCGGCAGAAGATGGAGCCACAATCTGATCTCGTGAGCCAGGACACTGCAGATCTTGTGGCCTTCATTCTCGGGCAGACGGAAACATATGTGACCACAAGTGGCGCCACGGCTGGCTATGCCTTCACGATCACGGCAGCGATTGCCGCTCTCGCGATTCTTATCGCCTTCGCCGGAACTATGTTTGCCGTCTACGGTATCGCCAATCCGATCCGCCGGATTGCCACCGCCATGAAGATCTTGTCCGATGGCGATCTGCAAAGCGAGATCCCCTATGCCGGCCGCGCCGACGAGATTGGGGCGATGGCAGGGGCAGTGGAAGTGTTCCGACAGAACGCCATCAGTGTTCTTCGATTGGAGCAGGAAGCATCGGTGTCGCGCAGCCAGTCTGAAGCGGCCCGTGTCGCAGCACAGGAGCGTGTTGAGATGGAATCGCAGCAATTGCGGTTTGCGACAACAACGCTGGGCGAAGGATTGAGACGCCTGGCTGGCGGTGACGTTTCTTTCCGGCTAGCCGAACCGTTTGCTGCCGATTACGAGCGGTTGCGCGGGGATTTCAATGCTTCGCTCCAGCAGCTTGGTACAACGATCGGCGCTGTGCTGCAGACGGTGCACAGCATCGACAACGGAACGCGCGAGATTGCTTCTGGCGCGCAGGATCTTTCCAGGCGCACCGAGCAGCAGGCGGCCTCTCTGGAGGAGACGGCGGCAGCGCTCGATGAAATTACGACCAATGTTGCGACAGCCTCCAAGCGGACTGCGGAGGCTCGCAATGTCGCGCACGAGGCCAATGTCAGTGCAGAACGTTCCGCTTCGGTCGTGTCCCAGGCCGAACAGGCGATGAGGCGCATCGAGGAAAGCTCTCAGCAGATCTCCAACATCATTGGTGTCATCGACGAAATTGCTTTCCAGACTAACCTCCTGGCACTGAATGCGGGCGTCGAGGCAGCGCGAGCCGGAGAAGCCGGCAAAGGCTTTGCGGTTGTCGCTCAGGAGGTTCGCGAGCTCGCACAGCGCGCGGCGACGGCCGCAAAGGAGATCAAGGGGCTCATTGTGAAGTCCTCTAACGAAGTCGGAACCGGCGTCAGACTGGTTCTTGAGACCGGCCAGTCGCTGAAGTCGATCGGCGACCATGTGTCTCAGATCCATCAGTTGATGGAGGCGATTGCGACGTCTGCGCGCGAGCAGTCGACCGGCCTTGCCGAAATCAACACCGCCGTCAATCAGATGGACCAATCCACTCAGCAGAATGCGGCGATGGTCGAGCAATCCACCGCAGCGGCCACTTCATTATCGGCAGAGGCAAGCAGACTGCGTGATCTCGTCAATCAGTTCCGCCTCGACAGTGACGCCGCTCAGATGGATGAGCTTAGACGCACTGTGCGGACCAAAGCGGCATAGCTGACGATCCGGTTCCCCGCATCCCCCATAGCCGCTTGCTACTTCGAGCAGTCATTGTTGCGCCCACAGAGCAGCAGAAGGCCTGACGTTGCATTTGCGTCAGATGACTGACGGGCACAACCTCGTCGATAGTCATATCGGCTTCGCAAATACTGGCGAACGCGCCGCCTATGCATCCGCTCTCACCGTCATACCGTCCGGGGAGATTGGTAACGTCGTCCAAACAGCTCCGCGTAACGATCGGGGCTGTGCTGGGGACGGTGCACAGTATCGAGCCTTGGTCTGGTACTCCATCAAAAGCCACTGAACCCGATTTCTGGAACGGGTACAGAGCGGCCGGAGAAGGCGCGAAGCTCTCTGCCCGCATGACTCAGATTCCGCGCTTGTGACGGGCGAGCAATTTTTCACCATCGGCTCGCAATTCGCCTTTAGGGCCAACAAATCGATACAGCGTCTGTCTAGTGACGCCGAGCTCTGCGCAAAGATCGGCGACCTTCGTCTCCGGCTGGCCCATGGCAGCGCGGGCGAGGCGCAGTTTCGCCGGCGTCATTTTTAAAAGGGCGCCCGCCATTGCGACCACGGGCACGAGCCGCTTCCAGTCCGGCTTTCGTCCGCACCGGGTCGGCACTGACCGAAGGCGTCGAGCGTCACCGCATCGAGAATGTTGACGTTCCCATCACGGATCCGGCGAGGACGATCGTCGATTGTTTTCGCTACCGGACCAAAATCGGCCTTGACGTCGCGATGGAGGGGCTGCGCGAAGGCCTCCGCCATCGCCGATGCAAGCCTGAACAACTCTGGCGTTACGCGCGCAAGGCGCGGGTCTGGTCGGTCATGCATCCCTACGTCGAAGCTATGGTGTCCGATGCCGCGTGAGCCTCGCAACATCGGCGCATCAGTGCGAGCGCGGCTCCTCGATCGGGCACGTGCCTGCTGACGCGATATGCACTCGAGCGTCTGCTCAACCGGCTAAGCGCGTCGCCGCACCGCGACCGCTTCATCCTCAACGGTGCGATGCTCTTCGTGACCTGGGTCGCCGATCCGTTCCGACCTACGCGCGATCTGGATCTGCTTGGCCAAGGCGACAGCGACACCGAGGCCATTGCCGAAACCTTCCGGGCCATTTGTGCGCAGCCGATCGCCGATGACGGTGTGGCGTTTGATGTCGCCGCGCTGATGGCGGCTCCGATCCGTGAGGAGGTGGAATATGGTGGTGGGTCCGCACAACGGCAACCATCGCCGGGGCGCGTATCCCGATCCAAGTCGACATCGGTTTCGGCGACTCCATTACACCCGCCGCCGTCGAGATCGGCTATCCCACCCTGCTGGACGCCCCAACGCCGCAACTTCGCGCATATCCCGTCGAAACGGTAGTGGCTGAGAAATTTGAAGCGCTCGTAGCGCTCGGCGTGGCCAATAGCCGGCTCAAGGATTTCTATGATCTCTGGTTGATCACCCGAACATTCGAGCTTCGCTCGGCCGCTCTAGTCGAGGCCATTCAGCGGACCTTCGAACGACGTGAAACGGTCCTCCCATCCGTTGTCCCGGTCGGTCTGACCGATGAATTTGCGGAAGCATGGGCCGCTCAGTGGCGCGCCTTCCTGGGGCGCGACCGGATGGCAGCTGCACCAGATGCTTTCGCCGTTACCGTTGCCGATCTCCGCCTCTTCTTAATGCCGCTGGTCGTCGGGGTGAAAGAAGATCGAATTTGGCCGCCGAGCGGGCCATGGTCGCCGCTTGATCCGCGACAGTGCTTCATCGGCCTTCTCCGGCCCAAGCCATGCAAGTGCCCGGACCGCCACGCCGGCGGGTCGACCGGCCAAGGCCAGTTGCCAGCGCGGCACATGCTTGAGCTCGACCGTCTGCTCTCCAAAGTTCATCGTCCGGCTGCGGCCGGATGTCAGGTAGACGGAGCGGACAGGGACCTGTGTGGTCGGGCCCAGGGCGTTCGCCGCGGCGGCGCCGTTTGAGACGATGACCTCGCCGCGTTGTTGCGCTCGCGCTTGGGGCAAGGTCCGGCGCACCAGGGAGGAGAGTACAATTATGAAAAGACGCAGTTTTCTGATGGCGTCGGCTATGGCGGCATCGACGCTTGCCATGCCGATCACTGCGCAGGCGGCAACGCCCAAGGACCAGCTGATGATCGCCACCAACATGTCTTCGATGCGCGGTTTGGATCCCAATGAGCTGAACCAGTTGGAATCGGCCGAAATCGTCGCCAACCTCTATGAGAGGCTGATCGTCCTTTCCGCCGAAGACATCA
>Ga0123341_1000605_pt1 | contig 23006 bp, 19 predicted proteins | sample Turbeapinknodule_FD_89959 | JGI IMG/M metagenome (GOLD analysis project Ga0123341, IMG submission 89959) | Root nodule microbial communities of legume samples collected from Mexico - Turtle bean Mexico pink nodule | ecosystem: Host-associated > Plants > Roots > Nodule | place: Mexico: Nepantla...
ATATATAAGTATATTTTTATTTATTTTAAATTATCCTATCTCTATGTACACCCGAAAGTATATAATAGGTGTTTTGAAAAAAAGTATATAATACATAGTTGACTCAATTTTTACCTATTGTGGTATCATTCTTAATTAGAACAGATAATCTGCACTTAGGACGAAACATGTAAAGAAAATAATTCAACATTAACCAAAAACTGGAGTTACAAATAGGAAAAAAATATTAATTCATAATTTATAACAATTACTGTCTTATACTTGAATCTTAGTAGTAATAAAACATTTTTTAATAAAATAATATTCATATTAATGTATCTAAATTTTTAATAAATAATAAAGCCGAAAATTAAGATACATAAAATATATCACAAAAAACTTTTAGTCCAAATAGCATGGTATTATACCATTCATTATTAGTTTTTTTAAATGAAATTAATTAATTAGGAGTTGGTTTATTTGTCCTTCTGCAGTAGGAGGAGGTGGTGTTAGCTTGAAGAAGAGAGAGAAATAAATAATAAAAAAATAAAAAAATGGAGGGAAAAGAGAGTGGCAGAGAGGGAAGGGACGAGTGAAGACAGTTGGACGCCTGGCTTAACACGAGAAAAGAGAAGTGAAGAGAAACAAAATACCCCATCAAATTAAAAAAATAAAATATTAAAAAGAAGAAGAAAGAGTCATAAAAACAGAGAAAATTAATTGAGAGAGAGAGAGAGTGTGCATCTCCATAGCCATAGAGACAGAACAGAGAGAAGAGAAGAGAAGAGAAGTAGTGAAGGAGAAGAAAAGTGACACAGATAGTGTTGTAGTTGTTGTTGTTGTTGCTTAGCGGTTTCTGCTCCGCTACTCTTCAAACGACGCCTTTTTTGTTTGTTTCTTTCTTCTTCGTTTTCTCTCAACAACCACCACTTCCTCTCACTCTCTCTCTCTCTTGCTGTTAAATCCACCTTCCTTCTCTCTCTCTTATCTTCTGCTGTTTGCTGCTGCATCGTTTTCTTTCATTCTAATCCTAACTGTTCAGTCAGACACAAACACATTCACTCACTTTTTTTGGCTCTTTCCCATGGAAGCACCAGAGAATTGCTCCGTCAAAGTCGCTCTTCACATTCGTCCTCTCATTGCCGATGAACGACAGCAAGGTTGCATTGAATGTGTTTCCGTCACGCCCGGGAAGCCTCAGGTACTCACTCTCTTCTTCATTCACCTCGTCTTCCTCCTTCTTTTTCCTTTTCTATTTTTATTTCCAGCTCTCTGTTTTTTTTTACTATAATAATAATCATTAGTATTAGCTTTGTCGTTTTGCGAACGATTCATTAATTAGTGGCGTCTTCTTCTTTTTTCCGCACCCGGGTTTGCTTGATTATCATTTGGAAGATTCTTTCTTTCTTTTTATGTAAATAAAATTATTATTATTAATGACTGCATTTATGATTCCTTTCTTGTTTATTTAACATTGAAACTTGAAATTTGCTTCAATCCTTTTTTCTAGAAAAAGAAAATAACAGAAGTCCAGCTTCAGAGGTTTCTTTCACTTACAATTTGGGGTTGTGTGATTTGATAAAACTGTTGTTCGAAAGGATTACCGAGTTTTACCTTTTGTACTTTATTATGATTATTATTAGTCGTGGGATAAGTGAGGCATTTTCCTCTTTCATGCTATGAGTAATTTTCACTCAGTTCGTCCTATCTGTGTATCGCTTTCTTGTTTTGCATTTTTCGTTGCTATTCTTTATCTTACTCGCGATGAAATTGATCCCTGGGACTGAAAATTTGTCATTACATATAATTTCAGTTCTGGAAATTTATATCATATTTTAAAGATTTTTTTAGTCAATTCACCCAAATTATAATTGGAAAATTTCCTTTTTTTTATTAATCTGAGAACATGAAATAAAATGACTATTTCTACAGGGATATACATGTAACCTTAAGAAAAATAAAACTTGTTCTCCTGTTTGGATCACGGACAGAAACACACTCTTTTGCTTCGAGGTACTGTGTTAAGTGAACTGAGATGAGCTTTAAATTGTGGGTATTCAATGGTGAAAGTTTACTTGCTTTGAGGATTGTGACTATAAACTCGTATTTTTCTGATATTATTTAACTGTTACGTGTCGAAAAGGTATGAGTGACCCTGAGAATCTGCACATTTCTTGTGCTTTTGGCTCCGGAGAATCTGATTATGGTATTTCAATGACCAGGTGCAGATTGGATCACATTCCTTTACATTTGATAATGTTTATGGAAATGGTGGATCTCCTTCAGTTGACATGTTTGAGGAATGCGTTGCTCCATTGGTTGAGGGTTTATTCCAAGGATACAATGCTACAGTACTTGCTTATGGTCAGGTTAGGTTCACCTTGCACGTCAAGTACTCTTAAAGTTGAGAATGATCATTCTGTTCATCTTTTGTATTTGACATACGTATTTGCCACAGACAGGATCTGGGAAAACGTATACCATGGGGACTGGCTATAATGACAATTGTCGGACTGGGTTAATTCCTCAGGTTATGAGTGCCTTATTCAACAAAGTTGAAACACTAAAGCATCAAACAGAATTTCAGTTGCGAGTCTCCTTCATTGAGGTATATCCACTATGCTATTCGGGTTTGTAAATGTAGAATGTATGTTAAAAAAGATTTTAAAAATTTGAATCCTTATATGGTGGGTTCAAATAACTTCAAATTGAGGATGTTCCATGTGAAATGCTTTTCCACACGGCAGTTTATTTTGAAGCAGTGATCCAAACATACCATTGGCTAGTTGTGCCTGTGCATTGCTTTTCATAGAATAGGAAATGTTTTCATGAATTCTTATTCTTGTCAAGTTCTTAATTATGTATTTTACTTTGAAGATTTTAAAGGAAGAGGTCAGGGACCTGTTGGATATGGTATCTTTGGGAAAATCAGACACCTCTAACTCTAATGGCCATTCTGGAAAAATAACTGTTCCTGGGAAGCCATCAATACAAATTCGTGAAACAGCAAATGGAATAATAACACTGGCAGGAATAACTGAAATTGCTGTAAGTACGTTGCGTGAGATGTCTGCATACTTGGAGCAGGGTTCTTTAAGTAGGGCAACGGGAAGTACAAATATGAACAACCAGTCCAGGTAAATGAGTTCTCAATTTTTCTTGTCTGCCTAATAAATAAATGATACTTGATGCTGTCATTTTGGGTTAGATGCTTTGGAAAATTGAAGCAGTGTCCTTACACTGCAGATACTGGCCTGGTGATATTTTAATGTTTGATGTGAAATATTACATTCTTTCATCTTAAACCTTTTCAAGCTAGCACCACTGGCACATGCTACCTTTGGCCTTTTTATAAGAACCTTTTTGGGCTGTTTTCCTCTTGTCCTTCTTATAAGACCCCCACCAAATTGTCTGCTACATTTTTTTTAAATGTCCTTAATTACTTAACAGTTTTTCTTGTCAATGATAACAGTAAATGTGGTAAATTTATTACTTCAACTCTCTGGCAAGAGAATAAAGGAAGATCACTAACAAGAACATAAGCAGAGTACAACCATTAATTAGGTGGAAAAAGATAAAGGTTGATAGTTAATGCTACTACATAAGTTAACTTATTTCCATAGGTCCCGTGAAGTGGTTAAAGGGGTCCTATATATTGGACCAGAGGTGGTAGTATATAAGCACCTGCTTTAACTCCAAATTCCAAATTGTGTTATTTGTATGAGGAAGGTGAGTTCTGAATGAAAAATCTTCCTTTATTGTAAAATCAGATGGTGTTTTCTATGTGGAATTATCTCAGTGGGAGAGCAAAGTAATTAAAGACCAACCTCTAAAAGATAGTTTTGTTTTCTTTTGTATTTCATATTTATTGATTTTTTAATATGGTTTTGGATTTCTAGTCTAATAACTTGTTGTTCCTCTATTGCTTGTACTAGTCGGTCACATGCCATTTTCACAATTACATTAGAACAAATGCACAAGCTCCATTCTGTTTCTTCCAACAATGACTCTTCAGATGAGGATATGGGTGAAGAATACCTTACAGCAAAGCTCCATTTGGTAGATCTAGCTGGATCTGAACGAGCTAAAAGAACAGGTTCTGATGGTCTTCGTTTGAAGGAAGGTTAGCAATACAGCATTGACCTGAATACCTTGTATACTTCTGTGTCAGAGACAGTGTTCCAATAATTGAAAATGATAATGACAAGGATTTATTGACTATTTTTCAATAGGCATACACATCAATAGAGGTCTTCTTTCTCTTGGTAATGTCATAAGTGCACTGGGGGATGAGAAAAAGCGAAAGGAAGGTGTGCATGTTCCTTATCGTGATAGCAAACTCACTCGACTCTTGCAGGTTAGAGATATTTTGTTGTTTGATATACTAGTTATATCTATAAACACACACACATAGGCACACCATCAATGTATGGCTTAAACATCAAGGTTTGTTCCTTTCACAATTAACCACTCCTCTCATGTGGTATGGCGCCTAATTATCTATGATTGATTCATTATGTTGTTTCCATTGGGATAGTTTTTAGAACTGGCTATACTTGTTAACGTGTCTCTTGTTTTTGCCTTTCTAAGATCATATTTTCCATACCTTGGTGGTATGGTGCAATGCCATGAAAATTCCTTGCAATGGATTATGTATCTTAACATACATACTTTATATTTTTCAAAATTTAGCCAGAGCTTTAAGGAATCTACCTTCTGTATGAATATTTCTGGAGTCGCAACTTATTTGTAGCATTCAAGCTTTCAAGGAACTAACTACTGAATACAAAATTCAAAGTATTTGGTGTACCAAATACCTAAATTTTGGTGTTGACATTCTTTTGAGTTTACCCTTTCCATTTAAGACAGGAATTGAGAATTCTTAGTTTCTTAATGTCAGTTTCTAAGAAACTTTTGATCCAAAGTCACTGGTCCTTGTTGCAGGATTCACTTGGTGGAAACAGCAAAACTGTCATGATAGGTAATACTGCTGAAAGTTGATTCATGGCTCCGAATATTCACGTGTTTAAGCATGTTCCTGCTTTCCTTTTGTTCAATCCACTTAAACTAGGAAATATTCCTCTCTTTCAGTTAATTTTGTTTTAGTTGAAGCCAGCTTATTGTAGTAGAAATTTTATTTTATTAATGTATGAGCCAGTTAACTAATTTCAAGTTCTTTAGTAACATTTGTTTACTTCATGGTTCATGAAGACATTTTTTTCTTTATTTTTGAGTAGGAAGTATACCACAAAACCAGATGGACTGTATTTTCATCTCTCTTATTACATTTTAAGAAAACATAATGATGCCTTTTTTTACATGCCATATATACATAATTCATGATGCAGTTTGACGGAAAAGATTCTGATGCCAGGCATTTCTGCCACTTTCATTGCTATTCAGACAAAAGCATATGCTGGCTTTGTACTCTACAAGATTAATTGATGATATTTTTTCTTCTTTTAGACATATTGATTAGATATTTTAATGTGTATATCTAATACAGTACTGTATAGATAAATTAATAAAAATGTTTCTCTAATTAAAGTAAAACTTTTACTGCTGATAAAAAAAAGTAAAACTTTTACATGCTTTTCAATCCTAAAATGGTTCCCTTTTGCCCAGCTTGCATAAGTCCTGCTGATGTCAATGCCGAGGAAACTCTCAACACTCTCAAGTATGCAAACCGTGCTCGCAATATTCAAAATAAGCCTGTTGTAAGTTTCCACAATTCTTTGTTACTTTAAGTTCTTCTGTTCTTTGCCTCAGGAAGATAAGAAAATTCATTCTGGTCAAGTTTCATTTGCTATAATCTATATTGTTAATTTTACAGGTTAACCGAGATCTAATATCCAATGAGATGCAGCAAATGCGCCAGCAGTTGAAGTACTTGCAGGCTGAACTCTGTTCTCGGGGAGCAGGAGCAGCTTCTACTGATGAAGTGCGGGTATTTATCATAACTGAAACTTGCACTTTAAGTTAGCATGATATGTTTTTGGTTTCATATGTATATCTTGCTGCTCGTTTACAGGTTCTTAAGGAAAGGATTGCTTGGCTTGAGGCAACTAATGAACATCTTTACAGAGAACTTCATGAATATCGCAGTAGATGTGCTTTTGCAGAGAGATGTGAAATCGATGAACCTGCAGTATGAGAATTGGAAAATCTTTAAAATTTAAATGCATGTTGCTTTTTGTAAGTCGATTAAACACTATTTCATAATTAACTTTTTTCTTTCTTTCTTAGGATGGAAACATTTATCTCATGAAAGCTGAAGGGCTTGAGAGGCGCTTTCAGAGCTTAGATTCGTCTGACCATCCCATGGTTGGAAGTATATCTGGTAGACATTAATTAAGCTGTTTTTTTTTTGTCAAAAACTGTTTTTTTTTTTTAATTTAGGAATATATACATATAGGAATTTGAAAACTTGTAGATGGGGAGAAGGAATGAATAGCTCGTTCTCCTGCTCCATTATTTTGGAAAAGTATGTTTTCTATTTCTAGTTCCTGCTTCTAGTATAAAGGGATTTACACATTTATGGAAGTTTAGCATTCGACATACACACACGGGAGTCTTGGGGGTGAATGATACGGGATTAAGCATTGGCTTTATGCTTGGTTGCTATATTATGTGCTTGAGACGTTATGTTGTTCCCCACTATGTTTGTTTGGACTTGTTTAGTGAAGCTTTTATACGTTTGGTTCAGTCTTCAACATTTTGACGCTCCTTTTCTTTCCCCATTTTGCAGGTGATGATTCAAGGGAAACTGATGAAGTAGAAAAAGAGTTGGAGCATGCGCTATTACAAAATACCATGGATAAAGAGATGAATGAGTTGAATAAGCGGTTGGAGCAGAAAGAGGTTTCATTTTTATAATTTGTTGAGATTGTATAAACAAGTGATAATAAATGTCTGCTTTCAAATTTATTTTTTAATCTAATTAAGCTCATTCAAGTCAGAATTCATTTTTTATTAAAAGTCAAATCTAATGAGTTGCAAACTTGTGAATCTATGTATAATATAAATATATCACTCAAGTAATCTTCTGGCTTCTATCTAGCTGTTACGAAGTCAGCACAAAATATTTCAAAGTATTAGCCAAGTCAGCACCTTTCAAAAAGCAAACCAGGAAGGATTTTGGAATATGCTAGTTGTTTATTTAATTGATTCATGTCCTAAGATCACAAGGCCACAAAGAACTTTATGATTCTCCTTATGTGGGTGAACGATAGGCTTTTTTCATCATATCATTCTCTATTATGTTCAAACATAGTCATGGATTTTCAACTGAATTTCTCAATCTATCGTCCTCGCCCTTTTCTCCTTGCAGTCTGAGATGAAGCTCATTGGAGTTGATACTGAGGCACTCAAACAACACTTCGGGAAGAAAATTGTGGAACTTGAGGAGGAGAAAAGAAAAGTGCAGGTTGAACTATTTATTTTTAATTAGTTGTGTGTGCAGCATTCGAAGTCTATTTTTATCCCAGTGATGGATTTTGGATTAACAATGACAGGAAGAGAGGGACAGATTATGGCATGAGGTAGAGAATCTTTCTACTAATTCAGATGGGCTAGCACACAAAACCCAAGATGTTCGTGGCCAAAAGTTGAAAGCATTGGAAGCACAGGTGATTTTTTACTTGCCTTAAATGTCATTCTCGAGTCATAAGGTTGTCATTCTTGACCAAGACTTTTCATTCATTCATTTTTTTTTCAATATTGAAATATCAGATTTTAGACCTCAAGAAGAAACAAGAAAGCCAGGTGCAACTATTAAAACAAAAAGAGAAGAGTGAAGAAGCTGCAAAACGATTGCAGGCTGAGATACAGTATATCAAGGCTCAGAAGGCCAGTTTCAATTTTTTTTGAGCATATGAATTATCAAGTGTTTCTTTTTCAAATCTGACACTTGTATTCGCATACGTTGCAGGTTCAGTTGCAGCATAAAATAAAACAAGAGGCTGAACAATTTCGACAATGGAAGGCTTCTCGTGAGAAGGAGCTGCTCCAGGTGGTTTGCTTAATTTTATAAAGATGTCTGATGTCATCATAATATGTTTTATGGTTTGAAAAATGCAGAGGTGTTTTAATGGGCCTTACTATGATTAATTTGAGACCCTATTGAGCACGCCTTTCAATATCTGTGTTTTGTCTCAAAGCATATGGCATGCTAGAATTTTGTTAAATGTTGCAATTTTCTTGTGCTTCTTAATCTCTCCCCATCAAATTATGGAATCCATGATTGCATGGCATTTGAGGACTAATGTAGATATAGGATTATTTGAGTTTTCATAATGGTTTTAAAATTGCAATATTTGTTCATGACATGGTATTAGAGTATCTATGGTCAGATGGTCAGTAGTTTGATCCTTGTCGTCCCCATTCTTTTAAATAATATAATTGAATGTCTGGACAATTGTAGGTGGATCTTTGTTGTGAGGGGACATGGTAGATATAGAACATTAAAACCACTTGTAAGCCTTCACTGGATTACTAAAACTTTTGGGAGGGTTGGTCTTTTGATAACTGCATTTTTATTTGAGATGAAATGGCAAAAAATAGTTACTAATTCTGTGGGGCACTATGCTTCTGTTTCATATCAAGCATGTTTATAGAGGTTAATATTCGTTTTGTTCTAGAATTTTATTATTTTCTAAAGTTTATATATTAGTTATTGAAATACTTCATCAAGGAAATTGTTATAATTTTGTTTTAAGTATATACACACATCTCTCCTATCGGATTTTATTTAACACCCTTCCTTTTAAGAATCTACTGGAACCCCTTAATGTTTTAATAACATTACATTGACATTCCTTATATTATACTGACCCTCTTAATCGTTTGAAAGATATTACAGTGTGTGCTCTTATAATTATTGTAAACGTTTGACAAGTATGAGTAGTATTATGTATAATTCCAAAAAAAACTTTGGAGGTATCATTGCAATCTACTCTTCTAGTTTCTGTTGAAAATATTTGCTTAATATATTTTATTGAAAGTAGTCTTTAGAAAATCTTTCAGTTTTTTAGAACTATCTTTTACATAAATTTAATTATTATTTAGATTTAAGGAGTTAAGATTAAAATATTTTTAATATTTGATATTCTATTACATTTTTACTCTATATGTAGAGTTCATGAATAAAATGAATCACAAGCTTCTCTATGTAATATATCTCTTATCTCTTATATTTCCAAAATATATTTCTAAAACCCAAAAACCCCTACAGTGGTGTCAGAGTCATCATTGTTCTTACCGGACATGTAGAATGGAAGGAGAAGAAAATGGAAATTTTTTGGAAGTCACAATTCCACTCTTTGTGGTGAAAGTTATGATCTATGGCCGGCAGGAATACAAATTTATCTAGAGGGATTAGATGTATGAGAAGTTGCAGAAGAGGATTACATTATTGATCCGCTATCTGAAAATCTCACCATGTCCCGGATCAAAATGCAAAGGGAGAAAAAGGAGTAGGAAATAGAAATTTCTTGGAAGTCACAATTCCACTCTTTGATGGTGAAAGTTATGATCTATGGCCGGCAAGAATACAAATTTATCTAGAGGGGTTAGATGTATGAGAAGTTGCAGAAGAGGATTACATCATTGATCCGCTATCTGAAATCTCACCGTGTCCCAGATCAAAATGCAAAGGGAGAAAAAGGACAAAGAAGGCAAAGGCGATGTCATGTTTGTTTGATGGTGTTTTACAAATGATCCTCACCAGAATCATGACCCTAAAGTCAACCAAATAAAGTTTTGATTATTTGAAAGGAGAATACAAAGGAAACAAGGATTCGAGGCATGGAAGTGTTAGATTTAATAAGGCAATTTGAGCAACAATTAAGAAATACTCAAACAAATTGTTAGGTATTATTAACAAGATAAAATTATTAAGTAAGGAGTGTCTTGATTCCAGGCTAGTTGAGAAAACTCTGGTAACGATGGTGGAGAGATACAAAGCATCTATTATTTTGTTGGGAAAACTCCAAGGATCTGTTACAATTACTTTGACAAAACTGTTACATATCTTGCAAGTACAAGAACAACAAAGATTAAAGAAAGAAGATGGTGTTGTTGAAGGTATTTTGCTTCAAAGTGTTGAAAGTGCTTTTGAAGTTAGGAACTACAAAAGGAGCAAATACAACCAAAACAACTCGTGTTTTTCTGTCTTGTCCCTATTACAATAAATATAATCACCATTGTGTTTGTGGAGGCCAAATGTAAAAAATGTGACATGTTGTCAAATGGAACATGTAGAAAAGATATGCAAATCTCAACATCCCTAAGAAGCTCTCAAGATTGTAGAGGACAAATTTGAAGAGGAACTACTTGCAACATTATGTCTTATAACCAACAAATCTACAAAAAGGTTGACTTATAGATAGTGGTTCTATAAACCACATGACTCATGATCGATAACTTTTCAAAGAGCTCAACAAATATGATATTTCTAGAGTAAAAATTGAAAATGGAGAACAACTTGTTGCGAGAGGTATAGGGACAATTGTAATTAAAATTCATCCAGGAGTCAAATTAATTTATGTCTTTTATGTCCCTGAGATTAATCAAAATTTGTCAAGTTGCTCAAGTGTTAAAGAAAGGTTATAAGGTGTCTTTTGAAAACAAACTTTTTGTGATTAAAGATGCAAACAACCTAAAAGTATTCAAAAATTCATATGAAAGATTTTTTTTTTGCTTTTGATTTAATGAAAGAGGAGTTTACTACAAATGAAATAGATCAAAATCAAAAGAAGATGGATATCTATAGAAGAAGTTTGATGTCCAAGAGGAGAAAATAGATGAAAAACCACAATTCTAACATCCACCAAAGGTCCAAAGAGTAGACAAAGAAGATGAGGTTGATAAAGAAGAAGTATAATGAAGAATAACTAACTGAATGAAGATGTGATCCCACGGAAGAAAGAGAAAGACGAGGAAGAAAAATCAAATTTGAAATTTGATAAGGCAAGGAAGAATGTTGAGAATACTTGCTCAATATTTAGGAGATCTTTCAGTTTTTTAGAAATATATTTTACATAAAGATAAAAATATATTTAATATTATTATTTAGATAGGAAGTTAAGATTAAGATATTGTTAATATTTGATTTTCTGTTACCTTTTTACTGTATACATAATGTTCATGAATAAAATAATCACAAGCTCATCTATATAATATATCTCTTATCCAAAGTCCAAAAATCCCAATAATTTATACTAGTTTGATCATGGTATTTTATTTCATACTCTAATTCTTTTATTTGTTATTGATCTTTAGAAAATTTTGTCCATTTGTATTGGTTTTGTCCTCTAAAAGTTAATCATACTCTGGTTGTACTTGAAACTTTCCGTGCTTGTGTCATATGCTTGTAATTTTAATCTTGTTTTTATTTCAAGCAGTTGAAAAAGGAGGGAAGAAAGAATGAATACGAAAGACATAAACTTGAGGCTCTAAACCATCGCCAAAAAATGGTAAGTCAAAGATCTAAAATTATATGGAAAATTGCCTTGTGATTGTTATGAAATAAGACTGAAGCGAATTGATGGTTAATTATTATTTGCAGGTTCTTCAAAGGAAGACAGAGGAAGCAACAATAGCTACAAAAAGGCTAAAAGAATTGTTGGAAGCCCGTAAATCTTCTCCTCGTGACAACTCTGGTAGAACTAAACTTGGAATTATTTTCTTTTTACTCTGTGTTTGTATTGTAGTTTTGTAACTATTTTTCTGTCTCTTTCAGTTTATTCAAATGGACATGTACATCCCGGGCTGGTAATAACCTATACTTAGCTTATATACTGTATTAAGTAATTTGTCTGCTTAAGAGTCAAGCAAGACTAGTAATAAATACACTCAAATTGGTATACTTACCCTTGAACCAACCACAAGTGAAACTTTGTCATCCTTGTGAATCCTTCGAGAAATTGATAATCTTTGTATTAGTTATAAATCAGGGGCAACAAACAAATTTATTTAAATTGTATTTATAGAAATTTGCTGTTGAATTCTTTACTCGCATAATAAAATTTGGATGCTTTTGGAGTTCCTTACTATACCCTTCAAATAAACTTTTCTGCTATTTACAATTTCAAATAAATTTGTTTTGGACAATTTTAACCTGATTTTGTATGTCCAGGTCAATGAAAAATCTCTCCAAAAGTGGCTTGATCAGGAGGTGGAGGTCATGGTTCATGTGCATGAAGTTCGTGCGGAATTTGACAAACAAAAACAAGTGTGAGTGATCACAATTTTGCCTCCTGTTTCCTTTCCAGTGCAATATGTCACACTCGCAAACTCACTTTATTTATGATTAAATTTTGTTAGCCAAGCTGCAGTGGAAGAAGAATTGGCTTTACTAAAGCAGGATCAGTTTTCAGAGGGGCAGACTATTCCCACAGGAAAGAGCAGATATTTGAGGTAGACTTTATTTTCATACTTCAGTAAATGCACGGTGTCTTTCTGGTGATATTTTGGAGCAATAACTGTGACTTATGTCTTTCTCTTGTTTTCTCATTTGTTTGTCAGGCTGTTATCTATGTCGCCAAATGCAAAAGTTGAGAGAATAGCTTCTCTTGAGAACATGCTGTCCATGTCTTCAGTTGCTTTGAAAGCCATGGCTTCACAACTTACTGAGGCTGAAGAAAGGGAACGCTCGTTAAACAACCGTGGTCGTTGGAACCAGCTACGCTCAATGGGAGATGCAAAGAATGTGCTTCAGTATTTGTTCAATGCTACTGCAGAAGCAAGGTGTGTATGGAATATTCTGAGAAACTAATTTAGCTTTTCTAGCTTTTTATATGTATCCGTTGACTGGGGTGTAGAGAGTTATCAATTTCTAGCTTTGAACTTTTCTCTGTATGCCAAGGGAAAAATATAAATCTTCAGCAAATGACCAGAAATCTAAGCAATTTGTCAGATGCTTTTGTTACCAGATATGATTATTTCCTTTCTATTGAGATTATCCACTTTCTGAATAGGGCATTAGCTCTATTTTTTACCTGGGTATTTTTTGGTGGGCAATATTAAATGCCAATTGTTTTTACACTTTGTTTCCTATATTCTAAGTAAACGGTAGCTAGCATCATCTTTAACAGGTGTCAATTGTTGGAAAAGAATATGGAACTTAAGGATTTGAAAGAGCAACTAAATGAGCTTGTAGCACTATTACAACAAAGTGAAGCACAAAGAAAAGAACTTGCAAAGGAGGAAAAAATAAGGGAACAAGCTGTTGCCATCACATTGAATACACCGGCATTGGTGAGCATTTATTCATTGTATCTGCAATAAATGAGTTTCTGTGGGAAAATGTTTCTGCTCCAACGTTAGACAGCTACAGCTTGTCGGTAACAAGCATTTGAAATAGTTTTATGTAGGATATTCTACTTCTAATGGAGCATATGGTTTTGAATGACTGTCTAGAACTTCATAACCTTTATTTTATCGGAGGTCAAAACATGTATATCTATTATTTAGATCTTAACAAGATTAATTTGTAGCTTCTTGATCACGCAAGACATCTTTCAAATTTAACCTTTCATTCATTATATTTATACCAAGTTTCTGACTGAAATTATCAGGAAAATTCACGGTCCTTGAAACACCTTGCTGATGAAATGAGTGGTCCGTTGTCTCCAATGTCACTTCCTGCACCAAAGCAACTCAAATTCACTCCTGGCGTTGTTAATTGGTCTGTCACGGAGTCGACTACATCTTTAGACGAAGCACGAAAGGTATCCCTGCTCCATTCTGTTTTTCTGATGACGATGACGATTTTTTTTCAATTAGTTGTAATTGTTTTATGTTCAGATGATACCCATTGGAGAGTTGTCAACAAAGAGGCTAGCTGCCATGGGACAAGCCGGAAAACTTTGGAAGTGGAAGAGAAGTCATCATCAATGGCTGCTACAGTTTAAGTGGAAGTGGCAGAAGCCCTGGAAACTCTCAGAATGGATCAAACACAGTGATGAAACAATTATGAGATCAAGGCCACGAGCACAAGCTTTAATTAATGTGATGTGATCTTGAGCTCATAGTAAGGGACGTTTATGATTCTGAATATCGACCCCGGTGTGTTTTAACACGCCTTGACACGAGGACAGTTGACTGCAGGTAATCTTCTTTACCCTGTTTCTTCACATGCTATTTTTACAACCCAAGACTTCTTGCTAAATGTGTTTTGTAATCTTTTACGTACTACCTTAGAAAAAGTATTACATAGATTCTTTATGCGTACGAACTAACTGACATCAATAAGCAATTGGAAAAGGAAAACAAAATGAGTTAAAATTTCCTAATGTACCTCAACTTAATAAAATGAGTTTCATCCTTTAATTTCTCCCTCAGGAATCAAATGCTTTATTGAAAAGTTCTCATGAACGAAAAAGCAAATTCTGATTGGGTCTATAATTTGTTCACAACTGTCCTTAATTTTCTAGGTCGTCGTGTATGAGTTATTTATATTGCTGGCTAATGCTATTTCTCCGTAAGTATTTTAGTTATATCTCGTTTATCATATCACTTGATATTTCCAACCGATGGGGTTCAGAATATGTGGATACTGAATAGAATCAGTGTAATGCCAAAAGTATAATTAACTTCCATGATTTTTGAATGTTACATGTAATTATTTAGCTTCCTATAAGTGAAACTCGGATTGTGCTCATGCGCTGGAATTATTCTCATAAATTTGCAACATGCATGCAGGTATGATGTAAATTGGACGAGGTTCCTCGAATTTGTTTGTCAGGGTCTTTTTGGCTGAGATACAATTTCGTTGAAGTTGTCATAATTCTGTGTAGATTGTAAGTTGTAACAACAGATGGTAGGCGTAGATAGACATGGACAACATCAGAGGAAGGAATTTATAGTATATAAGTTGGTCGGATAACTCGCACTCGTGCATAAGTGTTAGGATATGTAGCTTGTGAAGTTGCCACTTGTTAATTCTGTAGTTGTTTATTTTGACAAATTTTGTGAATTGTGATCAATGCAGCGTGAAAGTCTGTTTTTTCTTGTACAGATGTACATATCCAGAAACTGCTTGTGTTTTTTGTCAGTTAATTGTCTTTATACTTGATACTTGATGCATTTTCAATTCATTGAGATTGAGATCTACAATTGTCTCTGGAAACGACAAATGACTGAGCTAATGAACATTACAAAGTTCGAGTTAATATATATAATTAAATATAATTATTCCTGTATTCAGTTGCTTATGTCTTCACATATATTTTACAAGACATATAGGGAAAAGTGGAGGAAAACTTGAAACTTAATTCATGATATGATGTGACTGACAAATAAAGCATACAACCAATGCGACTTTTTTTTTTTCACTTGTATCACTATCTACATGTAATAAATATTCTAAATCACTTATGCTTTGTTTTTAAAAAGATTGAGAGGAGAGAAAGCAAAGAAAGTGCAACAATCAAGGACTGAAAAAAGTAAAAAATCATGTAAAAAAAAGAAAATTTGGTAAATAAAATTTTCTCTAGAGTAATGAGAAGATTGGTGAAGAAATACTCTAGATTCTGAAAGATAATTGATTATAGTTTTTATATAATTAATTATTATTTTAATATTTATGTTTTTTAATAATAAAATAAGTATATTAAAATAAAGAATAAAAAATGATCACAATACTTTATATCGGCTTTAATGTCCTATTGAAAATTTCGTGTCATACTATGTCTACATCATCACATCATGACTTTCACGAGGAAAAAGATCTGTGAGTGTTATAAGGATTTTGATCCCAAAGATTAACAAGGAAAATGACCAACAGTTGTAGGGTGCATCAAGTGGACGAAGTCACAATTAAATTGTGACGTTTGTTTGCATTGTTCTTAAGTAGAAAAAGTTGTCTATTGACTATTAGTTTTAATTTGACCTAGTTGTAAGCCCTTGATCCAATAATTGGTATCAAAGTCAAGGGAAAAATGAGAAAATTGTTGAGAATGAGATGAAGATTCTTATTTCAAGGGAAAAAACTCCATGCAAGATGATAAGTCCTTAAAACTATAGTCACAATACAAGAAAGTCTTAAGGAAGTTAAAAACTAAAAGATATGCGAGCATAATTTTTTGCTAAATAAAGTATTACATTATGACCATTCAAAATTTTAAAATTGAGATAATACATATAATTTAACCACGAGAAAAAAAATGCAAATCATGACTAAACTAACAAAAATACGCAAATGTGTAGTGATAGGTGCAATTCTAACCTATCCTAAGAAGTCTTATCACTCAAGACTGAAGGATTTTGGCATATCCTAAAAAAGTTTTATCTCAAGACCAATAGGTTGTATAGTAATAGGTAGGATTCCGACCTACCCCAAAGAAGTCTTATCGTCTAGGATTATGTCGTGATAGGTATTACTCTAACCTGTCTTAAAAAAGTTTTATCACTCAAAATTAAAGAAGTATTATTCCTCAAAAGTGATACATTGTGTACTAATAAGTAAAACTCCAACATATCTTAAAAAAGTCTTATCATTCAATAATTAATTAAAAATAATAAAATATTAATATCCACAAAATAAATTGGAGTATACTTCTTATAAAAATATTATAGAAGAAATTTATCCTAGTCAAGTTAGAGTTAATATATAATTCAAATTGTTCTAGACAAGAGGGATGTCTCCCAAGTAGAACAGTTAGTTGAGGTCGGTTAAACTTTGAGAGGGCTCCACCTGCGAAAGGTACTCCGACGTTAAAGTCAGTAAGACCATAAAATATAATGAGTATAGTATGAAATATGAGTTGAAAGTACTTCTTGTATCGTCCCATTGTGAGTTGTTTTCTTTCCCTTGTATAAGGTAGGTAGTGTTCTCTCCCCTTCTCCTTGTATTTGGTTTTATTATTGACTTAATTCAGTAATAAATGTTGTCTCCTCCTATTTAAGGCTGATTATTTGAAATCCCTTGATTTATACTAATACGACATTAATGTCCTTAGATATGAATATCGGTAGGCGACCTGTTCATATGCAATATCGAGCTCGACCCATGATGCTACAACCTCCTAACCTCAGGCATAAGCCAATGAGACTAAAAGTCAAGTTTACTTTGACGATCTCCAATCAACCTACATATCTCTTAACATCGGGTTTAACTCGTAACGCTATAGCCCCCTAGCCTCAGGCATAAGCCAATGAAGCTAAAAACTGCTTTTTATTTTGCTCATTTTTTTGAATGTATACATCACTAATATACATATTATAAAAATATTGCCTTTGAGGGGCTCATAATTATCTTGCTCACCTTCCGAACATACATATAAATTTCTACAAAATTTGAAATGACTCATATAGGCAACTCATGGATAATATGCTTTTATGAAGTATTTGTACCTTTATTTGTAGGCAGAGGTTGCGTCCAACTCCATGGAAGGTTAATACTCTTGGATGATTTTTGACCGAGTGTTCTCAAGACCATGGAAGGTAAAAAACCTTTCATGGTTTTTAACCGAGTGTTTTCGGTATCATGGATGGTAAAATTTTTACCCTTTCATAGTTTTTAACCGAGTGTTCTCGATACCATGAAGGATAAAAACTCTTCCATGATTTTGCCTTCAAATGGATCAAGTGTGTGCTCGATACCATGAAGGGTTAATACCCCTCTATGGGTTTGTCTTCAAATAGAAAATGAATTTTCCCTTTTTAAGAATGCCCTGTAAGCTAAACAACCCATACACAAACCAAATACCTTTCCACCACTTTATTGAATTTGAAATAACTCAAGTTATAAAACACAAAACTCATGCAATCAAAATGTACTTATCGAAAACAAACCAACCAACCATCATATTACATAAACAATAATGAAAACTTAACTATAATAGAAACGTAAATTAGTCACATTCCAGGTCCTTGGTATAACCTCTTATCCAATAATTTAAAAACAACTAAATAAACACTATCTAAGAGAACGGTCATCGTAAGAGAAAATGTTCAAAAACATAAATATTCTATATTTTTTGTAACTGTTCAAAATTTATGAGATTCATTGTTATCTTTTGTTGCTCAAAATATATTTATGGGTGGTGTGTGTTGTCTTGTGGAATAAGGAAAATTTTACATATATATTAAGGAGGCAGGAAAAGTTTTATATGCCCCACGATAGGTGTCAAATGTTCTAGACAAGAGGGATGCCTTCCAACTAGAACAGTTAGTTGAGGTCGATTAAACTCTGGGAAGACTTTCCCTGCAAAAGATACTCCGACGCTCAAGTCAATAAGAGCAATAAGAATATAAAATATAATAAGTATAGTATGAAACATGAGTTGAAAGTACTCCGAGTTGTTTTCTTTTCCTTATATAGGGTAGTTATCTCCCCCTTCTTCTTGTATATGGTCTTATTATTGGCTTAATTCAATAATAAATGTTGTTTTCTTCTATTTAAGGTTGATTACTCAAAATTCCTTAAATATGAATATCAGTAGACGACCTCTCACAATATCGGACTCGACCCATGATGTTACAAGTATGATGAGAAATCTAATAAATATTAATACTAAGTAATAAAAAATAAATAACCATTAAATTAAAAAATCAATGAAATAAGAAAGAAATCAGGGCAAACCTTTAAATTCGGAGAAATAATTACAAACCTAAAAACAAATAAAACCCGATGATAAAAACTGGAGAAATAATTGCATCTCTTAGCTAGCAGAGTTTTGAATTTGAATCGGATTCAAAATTCATTTACCAAAAACAAAGGTCCTTTTGCATGCCCCCACAACTAGGTGTGGCTGTCTGACAAATTAGAGTAAAACGGTGGAAACTGACGTAGTTGCTTTCGACAGAAGAAACTGAACCAAATTTTAGAGTTTATTTAAAATTACTGGCTTTAGAGGACTCGGCTTTCTTGTATGGGCTAACTAGTTTCCTAGAACTGACATTGACCAAAAAGGTAATGTCGGATAAAAAGTTAAAATAATTTTATGAATTTCAAATATATATTTCTGAATTTCAGTATATACATAAACAACAAAAACATCCGTTGTGTACATCTCAGCCAGTCAAGTCTTCACCCTTTTTTTAGTTTTTTTACTGCCAACGTCGCTTGGTTGTCAGAGACAAACGGAGAAATTTTGAATGAGCTCAAATGCATTAAACTCTATTTTACTGTGTCTATAGAACTAATAAAAAACTGCACAAACCAGCAGATAATAAAACCGTGACACCCCATGCTTCTGCAGTTTTCACTGTATACTTCGTGAGATTTCGCCAAAAATGGGTGCTTAATCTTTCAACCTGGCTTGTAAAATCACTCGTCCATGTTCGTCCACGAGCAATTTCTTTCATTTTCAACAAGAGGACAGACGGTGTGATTATCTTCTCCGCATACAATACAACCCAGTCAGGTTTAGATGGATATAGTTCAGAAATTAGGAGAGCCCAGTAAATGAAGTATCCTCCATCGAAACGCTGTCTTTTATTCCCTGTATCATCTTAAGAACTTGCCACATTGCTGGCCTCTGCTCCGGCGAGGTTGCACTGCAAATACTGGCAACCTCCGTGAGCATCTCTAGCCGGTTGTCTTCACTGCCATCATCATCCCTCATTGCTCTCACCCAATCTTGCAAATCCGCTGGTGCAAGAAAAGGTTGTTGGGAAGGGTGTTTTGCCGTCAAAAGCTCTAGTAGAAGCACTCCATAAGCATACACATCAGATTTGGCAGTGACTCTGCGGCTAGAGTTGCGAGCCTCGGGTGCTCTATAAGCCGCAGAATCGGGATCTACAGTGAACGAAGAATCTGCAAAGAAGGACAAACAATAGTCCGTAATACAGGCTTCAAAGTCCGTCCCAAGAAGGACGTTAGAAGATTTGAGGTTGCCATGAATTAGAGTTGAAACTTGATGTATATAAGCAAGTCCTTGTGCCACATCTTCGGCTATTTTCAAGCATGAAGTCCAATGCAAAGGCTTCGCCCTCGCTGATCTTGACCCTGCACATGCAACACTTATCTTAGTTAAGAAATAATGGATCAAACTTAAATGGATTGGTCCCCCAGCAATAGGCTACTTCAAGACTTCTCGCAACGAATAGCTATAAAAATTGGAAATTTTGAAATAAAAATGCCTTTGGCTCAAGAAAAGGTCAACCGTATGAAGAACGACAGTCAACCTGGCATGAAAATAGTCCAAAAATATCACACAACCCAACCAAAAATAAAAGTCCAAACCCAGCCCCGTGACTGTCGACATAGGGTACCACCAAACCCCGAAAGCCAGTGCTCGTAAGAAAACTCGAGTGAAAAAACAATAAAAAAGGCAACACACAATACAATGACCTATCTGACACATCGTACCATTCCACATACAACAACCAATAGCAGAAAAACACATCATCCATCAAATCAAACTCTAATCGACGCACCATACGACCGCATTTATCCTCATTCTTGTTTGAAACTTCAACTCCAAAACCCAATTTGACATTAGAATGAAGGTTTTGAAAATGGCACATCATTGCCATTTCGACTGACTGCAAAGGCAATGTTTTCAGATTCTTTTGTACGGAAGATGCAACTGTTGTTGCATAGTCGCACTAATCTATAATTTCCAGAAATATGATGAAACAGTAACAAGAGTTCAAAACCTTAATCACAGTGCAGAAAACATAAAAGTGAAATGTGACCGTCAAGAACAATATAAGTGAAGAACAGAGCATTCGGAATATGTGAAAAAGATAAAAAAAAATTAAACTTGTTGTGAAAATTAAAATCAACTCATGAATGACATGAAGTTATGGAAAGAAATTTGGTTCATTTCACACTTTTTTTACTTAAAGGAAAAGTTTATACAATTAGGGACGACTAAATAGTGCAGTTGAATTCATAATTGATGTTAATAAATGGAAAGTGACTACCGTGAACGAGGTTGAAGAGGCTGCCATTGGGCTGATAATCATATATGACTAGCCTCTCTCCCTTGGCCTGAAAATAAGCCCTCAAAGGCACCAAATTGGGGTGGCGAAGCCTCCCCACGGCCTCCATGTGGCGCTCAAACACTACCCCATCACTTCCCCCACTCTTCCCCCCGTCCAACCTCTTCACCGTCACAATCAACCGCGAATCCAGCACCGCCTTGTACGTCGTCCCCACGCTCCCCCTCCCCAGCAACTCCGCGGAAGCCCGCATCAGCATCTCCAGCGTATACTGCTGCATCTCCCCGCAGCAAAAAACCAGCTTCCCACTCCTGTGCGCCTCCTCCATCCTCCTCACCTTCACCTCCCTCTCCTCCTCCACACCCTCCTCCACCTCATCCCCCTCCACAACCGCCGCTTTCCCCGCCGCCATCTGTCTCCTTCTCACCAGCGAAACCACGGACACAACAAAAACACTCACAAGAACAACCGCCACAACAATACCTACAACCACCAGCCCGGTCTTTTGATGATGCTTTGTTTTGGTGGAAGCAGGCACAACCAAAATACCCTGAGACTGTTCGCTCTGGCTCAACGGCGCCGTGGAGGAGGACGTGGCGGGGCCGAAGAAGCGGGAGCCTGAGCCACAGTCTCTGTGAACAATCTCCCCGCAGAGGCCAGGGTTTCCAGAAAAGGAAGCGGCGTTGAGTTTAGAGAGGGTGGGAGTGACGGGAATAGGACCAGTGAGGTTGTTGTTGGAAACGTTGAAGAGTCTGAGCGCAGTTTGGTTGAGAGGAGGGAGGGTGCCGGAGAAGTTGTTGGAGTCGAGGCGGAGGGCAATGAGACGGTCGAGGACATTGAGCCGAAGCGGGATCGAACCGGAGAGATTGTTGTTGGAGAGTGAGAGAGTGAGGATGCGATGGAGGAGGATGAGAGAGGGAGGGAAGGAACCGGAGAAGTTGTTGTGGTCGAGGAAGAGAGACTTGAGGTTGGTAAGAGGAGAGAGATCGGGGATGGGCCCAAAGAGGGAGTTGTTGCGGAGGCTCAACACGCGGAGCTGGTCTAGTTTCGTCAAGGTGTCCGGAGGGAATGGGCCGCGCAGGCCCATGGACTGGACCACGAACCGGACTACTCTCCCTTGTGCGCACTTCACCCCCTCCCACTCGCAGTAGTCGTAGGGCTCGTTCAGCGCGTAGAGGAGCCTGTTGTCTTCGTCGGCTTCCCGTTTAAACGACAGCAACCACACCGCGTCGGAGGACACCGGTGGGCCACCGCAAGAGGCCAGCCTGATTATCAGTAGCAGCAGAGGGAGGACTGCCGCCGTTGGCCTTCTGCTTGCACCATGCATTCTCTCCGATTCTTTCTGATTCCGTTTTCTGTTTCTTTGCTTCTTCACTTGACACTAGTGGGGAGCAGCTGGATTTCAAGTCCTATTCCACTCACGTGAAAGTGGGGAATGCTTCAAATTATTACCTAATGTTTTCTTATGCCCTTACCCTCACTTTTCCTTTTTCCTAAATATTTAAATTCTATTTAAGTATAAGCCCACTTTACTATTATAATTAGATACTTAGTATGGTTACACTTTACTTACTACATAATTTATTTATATCTTGTAATAATTATTTAATATTTTTTAAAATTTAAGAAGATATCTTCTCTCACAAATTTGAGTATAGGAGAATTCTTTCCACACATACCTCTCTTTTCTTTTCTTTTTGTAAACATTCAATAGAACAAGTCTCATCCTCACAAAAATTATCTTTTCTCCATTCTAAATTATCCTAATACACTTTTGGTAATAAAATTTAAATCTTTTTTTATTTCTTGTTAATCTCTCCTCGTTACAAAGTGAAACACCTACTTCGTAAAATACATAGTCTTACATAAACCACGTCAAAAAATTCATGAATGAAATTTTTTCTTAAACATTTTTAAGAAGAGAAAAATCTGTAATGATCTATTTTAGAATGTTGCGTGCGGTGACATCTGTAGCATTACAATACCCAAATCTATTAGAAATTAGGGTTAATAAGAACTTATAAATAAGATATGTGTACTGATATATTAACATTTTTAACAATAAAAACATATTTTACACTTTAATAAATTAATATTTTATTTTATTTTTTAATTTAAAAATATTATTATAA
>Ga0123341_1000606_pt1 | contig 23001 bp, 19 predicted proteins | sample Turbeapinknodule_FD_89959 | JGI IMG/M metagenome (GOLD analysis project Ga0123341, IMG submission 89959) | Root nodule microbial communities of legume samples collected from Mexico - Turtle bean Mexico pink nodule | ecosystem: Host-associated > Plants > Roots > Nodule | place: Mexico: Nepantla...
AGTATTTGTATGACCTTCTTTATTTGAGACTTTGAAGTTAGATGATTTGGTATATTATTAATTCTCATTCAGGACTAAATGTAGTTATTTACACTATTTTTTTTTTTAATATGAAAGTAGACTATTACGATTCCACGAGTCGAGTCTACTGAGCTCCCACGACGAGTCTACGTAGACTCGCGAGTTTGACAACCATGTTTATGTTGGTTATTCTATGGTGTTAAGTTCGAGGGACAAGTTTTGACTCGGATTGTACTGTTTTTAGCCTCCAACCCAACGCTACAAAGTTGTCTTGTTGGTTGTTCGCCTGCCTAAGGTGGTGAGACATGATAATGGCTCAGTTTCTTCCAACATATGTTGCAATATATTCACTGTTCTTGATAGAGATACGGGAGTGCTCTTCTGATTGGAAAACAGAAATCATTATATGGCATAAATGTGGCTATCGGTGCACCAGTATGTGCTCACAGGAGCTTGAGATTTCCTCGATATCTGGACTTAAATGCATATTTCTGATATGTAGGTATGAATTTACTGTTGTAAAACTGACCCAGAGAGTACTGTAAAAGATAAACAGAGTGTCATTGCTGATGCATGCGTTTTTTCCAGCGACCTCCTAGGACAGGATGTCGATCTTCCAGGAGTGCTTCACAGTCGTGGGATCCTCCTCTACAAGTCTTGATTTTCCCTGGGGCGGGCTGGATCTCCGCACACAAGACTCAGACTTTCACGATCTCCTCCGTTCTCCTTGGAAAGTTGTGTTGTTGGAAAGTGTCTCTGAAATTGGATATGGGGCAGCGGCAGTTTTGGGCTGTTGCATTTTCCCACTTTATAAATAGGAGTTTCATGTGCCTCTTCAAACACAACTACTCACATTTGTATTCTCTCCTTTTCACTTCTTATTTCTTTCTCTTTTTATATATTTCTGCAGTCCTGGTTTATTTTGTTCTTAGGAGTTTCTTGCTAGTTGTGAGATCCTTGGTATTATCCGAGAAGTTTCTGTTGTATCCTGGGGAACTTACGCAACACACTAAGTTGTTACAGACAGTGATCATTCACACATTAGGAAGTCAGCTTTGTTCATGTTTTCAGCATACTTCTACATTTACTTCACTGACATTTAAGTTCTTCCTCGGGATCCAGTTTTTGCAATTACAGTGGCTTTATCTGATTTTGTTGTCAATTAAAATGCCTATATTCAAGGCCTCGTATCAAAGCATGAATATTCTGGAGTGGATTTTAGGATGTGAATGTGAACCGGTTTAAATAGAAAGGGAATCTGGGTATAGTGGTAGAAAGTAAGAATATGACTCAATCGGATTCGTTTCAAATTTGTTTTATAAGGTGGGTTTCTATTTTTATCTCGGCTGAAGAATAATATTTACAATACTTAATACTTGAAGCTAATAGCAGTGACATTAATGAAAGGTAGGAAGTAGGTGCAGTAAAATGGTTGGCAGGGGTAGGTAACAACAGTACACAACTTCATCTAGCATTCCACGTTCACGTTGTGAACTAACCTCCTAACAGTCTACATCAACAAATCTTCTCATCACTATTGCTTCATTCTTCTATTTAATTATTAGTAATGAGCATCCAAGTAGAAAGACAAGACAAAAGTCCATACATGTCAATGAAGAGTGAGGTGAAGTTGTTGGGAGCTTGGCCAAGTCCATACGTGTTGAGGGTTCGCATAGCTCTAAACATGAAATCAGTAGAGTATGAGTTCCATGAGGAAAAGTTATCGTCCAAAAGCCAGCGTCTTCTTCAATCCAACCCCATCTACAAGAAAATCCCTGTTCTAATTCATAAGGACAAACCCCTCTGCGAATCTTTGATCATTGTGCAATATGTTGATGATGTTTGGTCCTCTGCCTCTCCCATTCTCCCCTCTCATCCTTATGACTGCGCCATTGCTCGTTTCTGGGCTGTCTATATTGATCAAACGGTATAATAACTCTTAATCCCATGCCATTCTTCCCCACCCTTTTACAATCTTATTTAGTTTTAGTTTTATAAGTGATGCAGTTTTCGGTACAACTTTAAAACAAATAAATAAGTCATATTTCAATGTGTAATTTTTCATATATTTCTTTTAAATTTAGTGAAGTTGTCTCTGAAGATATGACTTTTAAGTAAACAAAAGTCATACTTTAATGCACAGATTTTCTCTTAATATTATTTTTATGGAAGTCATGCATGCTTACTCTTTTATTTTGCTGAAGTTTATGATAAATTTGTTGATTTGTGTAATAGTCATCTTAAAGAGTTATAAACAACCATTTGTTATAAGTTGACATAATGAATATGAAGTTTGTGACTACGCGAGCAGTTGTACCCAACCATGAAATCCATTAGAGGAGCTTCGGAGGAGAATGAGAAGAAGAGATTGATAGAGGAGGTGAGAAAAGGATTGGCATTGTTGGAGGATGTGTTTAAAGATAGCAGCAAAGGCAAGGGCTTTTATGGTGGTGACCAAATTGGGTTGTTGGACATTGCACTTGGTAGCATCTTGGGGTGGCTGAGGGTGGTAGAGACATTGAATGGGGTAAAGTTGCTTGAGCAAAGCAACACACCTGAGCTGCTGAAATGGGCTGAAAGGTTTTCTGCACATGCTGCTGTCAGAGATGTTATGCCAGAGACAGAGAGGCTTCTTGAGTTTTCCAAAACTCTAGTTAAGGGCTAAAAATGGATGCTTTTACTCCAAAGTAATTCAACTTTTTCAATGAAATAACATTGCATGCAGTGTTGCTCATGCATTTCTGAGGGTTCCATTTTCTTAACTTTTTGTTTATTGAAATTTGTGTGGTTGGAACTTCATATGAATACTGTCTCTGGCCTCATTTCTGTGCTTCTGCCTACAATTTAATATCATGGTTTCAATGAATTCAAATCAATCACAAAAAGAGTCTTGGAAAGTTTATTTTAAAATTAGTAAATAAACACAGAATGTGTAATTTGAGGCACAGATGGTAAAAAATGGAGAGAAAAAAAGTTAATGCAGCTGTAATTTCAACATGACTCAAACATGTTTTAGTTTACGAAAACATGAGTTTTCTTTTAAAGTTAATCTCTGTTTAAATTATATTTTGTCTTTAAATTTTGTAATATAGTTGTTATAGTTATAAAGAGGCTGAAAAGGTACAATTTTGTTAAATAAAATACTAATAAAGAGTAAAATTTAATCAGTGGCTCAAAGTAAAAAAAAAAAGGCACAATCTTAAGATAAAAGTGTATTTAAAGTTTGTAAACATTAAATTAATATCGTGTTATCTTTTTTTAAATGAATCTCTCATAATATACTATATATAATAAATTTTATAATCATTTTCTACTACTTAATTTTTATTTGTTTATAATTACAAAAAATTATATTTTTGACAATTCAACAGTCACGTGACAACATACTTTAGGAGTAATGTAGTCATTAAAAAATTGTAATTATAAAAAAAAAGGATAAAATAGTAGATATCAAATTGCTGTAAAAATTTATTAGGGTGTCAAATTATCATCTCCCAATTAAGAGTAGCCTTTTAGTGTTTTTTCTCCTTGTGATCTTTCTATCTTAAAACATGGGTCAATTGTCCGTGTACATGTTCTGCTGAATATATATTTATTAAAAATTATTATCTCAATTAATTGGTCAATCCAATATGAAACTATAATGGAGATTAGACCATATTGATTGTTATTTGCACATAGAAATCCAAATGGGTGAAGTTGTTTGGTAGTATTGATGATTTTGTGAAAAGGGAATTTAATAAAAGAATTATATAGAGTGAGGGAGAAATAACTTACTCCTTGTATAATGATAATAATAAAAATAGAAACATCCCATGGAGAATTAAGAAACTAAGAAATTAAAATGGAAAAGATCCAATGTAGGAAGCAAGAAAATGATAGCGATACTAGAAGGAGAATCATACTTTATGGGGAGCTTGAAGAGAAAAAAAAATCTAGTTTAGGGGATAAGCCGAAGAAAGAGATTAGAGTTTATTTTTTCATATTGTTTTGTTCACAGTTAAAAGTTGTAACATAGGAAGGCAAAAAGTATTGCGATTCTTTTTTGTACTGGACAAGCATTCATAACTTAGCACTCGGTGTTCGAATCTCGGTACATGGTACAGACAGGGCAGCTCGACTCTTGGGCCAGAATAGCGGGTCATGTAATTGGGCCCCGGTTATATGTATAAGACCATTTTTGTGTAATTAAGGTAATCCTTTGCATGTAAAACCTAGGCGGCTAGCGAAGGGTAATTGTGGACCTAGGGGTGCGCTTAGTGCGCATGAGGTCTAACTTAAGTAAGTACTTTCTTTTAAACCTAAACTCATGTGTGTTAGGGCAGGTAAGGGTTGAGTTGTATGTATGATGAGAATGAGCGTAATGCACGTTGATGGTGCCTACGTAAACAGACTGGACCCTTGATGTTGGTTCATGAGTTGGTACCCTGGTGGTTATTTTGTTATTATTTTATGCACTCCGTGGAGGAAAGATTTTGTTCTGTTGCACCATCGTGAGAATGTGCCCTTGAAAAGAATATTTTCCAGTTGAGTATGCTTTCAGTTGAGATTAGATTCTCGTGATGGAAAGTTGTTGCAAGAGGTAAGTTATAAAAGGAGCTTGAGTCCCCAGGTTAAGGTACGTTGTTTCTAAGACTGAAACCTACTACTTCTTAAATTCTTATAAACTTGGTACTGACTTGATCGTCGGAGTGCAATCAACAGGTAGGACCCCCTCTGTTTCAACGGAGTCGTGTTCCAACGCAACAAAGGGAAGAGCAAATTCCAGCAAAGACAAACGGAACTAGAGTTTGTCATCAGAGTCAACCGACAAACAAGTCAACCGACAAACAGGTCAACCGACAAGAACACTTTTAAATAAAACAATAAAGTTGGTATGATTGTATTTCGAATTGTTAGATACGCAATTGAAAAAACATTATATCTTCTTGATATAGGTTGATTAATGATAATTCAGTTTAGATTCAATAATTTGACATTCCATCAACCTTGTACTGTATGCACTATTTATATTAAAATGTTTGTGAAAACTTGATTTATTGAACACGTGCTTAAAAATATTATGTTTCAAACTTTATTGTTTTAAAGCACCATGAAAAATGGAAGAATTATTAAGAAAAAATTCAATATCCTACAATTTTATTTTGATTAAGTGTTTAAATACAATAAAATGTAAAATATAATCATGCTTCGTCAATACAAACAAATGTTTTATTCAAACAACAAATTGTGTAAAATGTAAGTGTTTCATCATACATATAATACAATACTATGTACTCTATTCCTTATGTATGATGAAACAAGTCTTTTCCTAAACATGTTTTTTGTTATTAACAACACCAAATTTATTATACATTATAATGGTTTGATTTGTTGGGCAAGAATCTACATCAACCTCAACCGTAGGATCAACTTGAGGCTAACGATTCAGATCTTGCGACTATTGGTATACGGACACACCATGTCATTTAAGATGTTAGTGATCCTTCGTTTACTAAAGCAACTTGGATCCGAGAGTCAAGTATACCTATCGGTCCTACTCCATGTCAGACCAACGACATGACACCAACAAAGAAATGAATTTTTCTTTTATAAAGTACAAAGTGAAGATCTTTCGTTGATTAAAGTAAGTTGAATCCGGAAGGGACAAATATACTTATCAGTCCTACCCCATATCAGACCACAGGAATGACACCCGAAAAAAATAAATTTTTCTTTTATAAAGTACAAAATAAAGATTCTCTGTTGACTAAAGTAAGTTGAACCCGAGAAACAAGTATACTTATCAGCTCTACTGCAAAGAAACTTGGACTGATTATGTATAACATGGAATTCAAAACTCTTTTATAATCAATTATCAAAACTTTATTTAGAATAAAGAGTGATTGGGAAAAGAGAATGAGAGAGTAAAATATATTAATAATGGTTTAAGGGTTTTTTTGGAAACAACTAATTGAAATAATAAAAATAAATAAATATAAAACGGTTGCTTCTGCTGCAAAGTATAATGAGAAGGTATCAAGTTTTAGCCATGTTAACTAATTCTCATTTAATTTTTGGGTTATTGAAATTTGTGGAACTGGAACTTAGAAGATGAAAATATGCACAGTTACTTTTAAAAAAAGTGTAAAATTTTATCCAACTGCACCAGTGGTCTAGTGGTAGAATAGTACCCTGCCACGGTACAGACCCGGGTTCGATTCCCGGCTGGTGCATAATCTTACTTTTTATTAAAAATATTGTTCTGTTGTCCTATGATTGAAGTTTTGGAGAAATGTATTTCCAATACTTTCATTTCACTGCAATGGACATAAATATTTTAGGCAAATTCCTGAATCTTCATGCCTTTTTCCTCCACCTTCATCTCATATTATGTTAACGAACCTTTTAATATATATTCAGTAAAACAAATATGCTAAATTTTCTAAAGATGTATAATTCAAGTAAATGGTCTAATATAATGGTAATAGTAATTAAAAATTGAAGCCCGTGTTCAAAGTTGTAACTATATAATATTTTACTCAACTTTAAAAACTTTATTTTATAAATAAGAAAACAAATTATTTGAATAACATTTCAAAAACCTTTATTAAAAATAAATGACTTTAGAAACACGAAATAATACTCTTTTTCGTATGATATCAATTCTAAAACTGAATATATATGAAGTTATACGTGGAATTCTATAATAAATTCTAAAATGGAATATATATCGAGTTATACGTGAAAATGATCAACGATTATGTTATTGAGTATAAAAGATATTATAGAATATTTCTTGATACACACAATGACAAAAGAGTGAATAAAGAATTATAAAGATATATATTCATTTTAGTTTAAATGTAATTTGTTTTTTAGAAAGTGTTGAACCTTTATACCTTTTAATATGTTAAGTCATTTAGCTATGAGGAAATTATGCTAAATTTTTTTTCTAAGATCAATTCTCCTTATCTTCTATCTTAACGTGTTTCTAATAAGGAGTAACATATACAAATTTTAAATATATAAAAGAGTACTTGATTTGATTTTGAGTAACATGAGAAAATTTAAAAAATAATTATGGGGGTTTGTGTACTATTTTCTAATTAAGTTTTGATTTGTAAAATTATTTTGAAATTATTCAACAAACGTATATTTAGTTGAAATTATTTAAAACAAATAATTATTTGTTTCATTACCTCTTTTTTCTTAAAAAAAACATTTGAAAACTCGATTGGCTCACAACGGCACCGTTTTATACAAGCTTTTAATTCTGTTCAGCAAACCAAATCGAATCTAACATTGTTCTTCTTCCTTCCTTCCTTCACTTGTATCCTCACTGAATCGAAGAAGAAGAAGAAGAAGAAGAAGCGAGAGACACTTGGAATCAAAACCCCTAACAATGGCGTTCGAGATGCCATTAGAACAGATAAAGCAGCTCCGGATTCTGCTCCGCAAAGAGGCGAACCTCTCATGGTATGAACCCGAGAAGGAGGAAAATCTTGCGCTCCCGAAGCTTCCATCCGTCTCCGAAACCATAGCGAAGTTGGATCCTTCGCCGTCTTATCTTCGCTGTAAGAATTGCAATGGCAGACTCATACGCGACGTGGAATCTTTTGTCTGCGTATTTTGCGGCACTAATTCCCGCAAGGACCTCCCTCCCGAACCCATCAAATTCAAGAGCACCATTGGTTATCGGTGGCTACTCGAGTCCCTTAAACTCGATGGATCGGTAATACCAATCTCAGTGTTTTCTCTACTATTAGAAGTGTTCTTAATGCTGAAAATGGGAAATTATAGGTATTATTTTCACGTAATGTAATCCGTTTTTCTTTTTGTTTATAATGCAATAGGAAAGAGAAGTAGATAAATGATAGTTCGTTTTGTTGGGCAATGATTTGTTTTAAGATAAATCTTAGATGGAGTTCTGTAGGTTCTTTTAGTGTGTTTTTTCTATTAGAATTAGAATTTTACCATGACAATATATGTAGTAAATGGTTACATTAAATGTCAGTATTGGTTTTCAAGTTGAAATTCCAATTTCGATCGGAGAGTAATACTAAAAGCACCTGAGAACTACGTCTAAGTTTTGTTCTTATTTTTTAGAAAAATCTCTGGTGCTGTCTAGTATTGTTTTCCGTACTGGTCAAAGTCCTATACAATATGGCAGGAAACCTTAGATACTTCCACATCTCGAGTAAAGGGTGCAAGGATGCATACCTGTGAACCCGATATGGATTCACAGAGGAACATTCTTCACAGGATTATCCAGTATAAAGAAAATTATAGAAGGTATTTTTTAGACGATGTTGAGTTCAATTTGCTCTTTGATTGCTGCTATGCACTCTATCTTCAGGTGAAAATTGTCTTCTGGAAATCGAAATTTGTAAAAGTTCGAAAATCTTCTCTTTGGGTGATTCCCTATCTTCTTGAAATTTAAGTCGGATTTAGTGTACAGCCTCACATAACTACATGAAATGTAACTGAAAGTGATAGGTAATCGCAGCATCTTCTAATGCATAATGACAATTGAGCTCTGCAATGTGGGTTGGTCTAGTGAGAACAATTCCAATGATATATCAAACTCTTTTGTATATAGAAGATTTTGTGAAAGTAATAGCTGGTGCATAATGACAATTGAGCTCTGTAAAGTTGGTTGATCCAGATAGTTCCAGATATATTATCTAACTCTTCTAATGCATAATGATACGAAATGATGTTGATCATTCTTTGTGCTACCATCATTCTTCCCAAGGATGTATCTATGTGTAAGTGGACGACATTATTTTCACAGATAGTGATAAGGAGGGTACTATGCAACTGAAACTATATCTTGCTCAAAAGTTTCAAACAAAAGTTCTTGGACATTTGAGGTATGTCCTTGGTATAGAAGTAGCATAATTCAAGGATGTTTTGGTCATATCTTAAAGAAAATACGCCCTCGACATTCTAGAAGAAATAGGGATGCTAAATACTAACCCTGTAGACACACTAATGGGTTCAAGTGTCAAACTTGTAGCTGCCCAAGGAGAACTTCATTCTGATCCTAGGAGACACATTGGGTTGGTTGGTAAGCTAAATTACCTCAGTGTGACCGGTCCTGACATTATCTATGCAGTGAGCGTAGCAAGTCAAATTTTAAACACTCTTTGTTAAGACCATTGGGATGTTGTCGTATGGATCCTAAAATATATTAAGAAGGCTCCTGGAAATAACCTCATTTATATAAAGAAAATAACCAAATTGTTAGATATTTTGATGTTGATTAGGTTGGGTCACCAAGCGATAAACACTCTACTTCAAGATACTATATTCTTGAGTTCTTGTTGGAGGAAATTTAAAATCATGGAAAAGTAAGAAACAAAATGTTGTGGCAAGATCAAGTGTAGAAGCAAAATATAGGACAATAACATTAATCACTTGTGAGCTCATTTGGCTAAACTCTTTAAAGAGCTTAAATTTGAAGAAATTTCCCAAATGTGCCTTGTATGTGAGAACTAGGTAGCATTACACATTGCCTCTAATCCATTCTTTCACGAGAGGATTCAATATATTGAGGTGGATTGTCATTTATAAGAAAAAAACCGGAGTCTGGAGGCATCACCACTAGATTAATGAATAATTGGTTGACATATTCTCCAAGTCTCTAAGAAGACTGATGATTGATTATATTTGCAGCATGTTAGACATATATGACCTATATGATCTAGCTTAAGAGGGAGTGTAATAATTATAGAAATAAGGATTTGATCCTCTATAATCAGGAATATTGTTATAGTTATAGAAATAAAGAGTTGATCCTATATAATCAAGAGTATCTAAATTATATATATATATATATCTATTTATTCTCGTATCATATCTTTGTTATTAGAGGATATCAAATCTCTTCTATTTTATTATTGATTTCTTTTTCTTAATATAAATAAAACACCTTTATTGTATCAGAAACACATAATTTCAGCTTAATGTTTCTTCCTCTCTAGAGTTTAATAAGAGGATTTTTGCAGCTTAGTAGGTGGAGGATTGAATACTCAAATGTTGAACTTGTCGCAGAGGTAAAGTAACATCTCTAAATGACTAGCTAGACACTCAACTTGGAAATCACAATGCTTATAACTTACTTGAACTCAGTTATGAAGAGACTTATGCATTGGGTTAAGCACTTCCCAATATATATTGGACATTTGATGTTACGTTGCTTTAACCTTCACAACAATTCCAACAATTGGATGTTCAAACCTCTACCTATTGATATACAAAATCCTCTATAATCAAAAGATTTTGACAATATCTTGTAGCTATTATCAATTTATCACTAGATCAACACCTGTTGTAGAGCTCAACTGCCATTACGCATCAAAATCATAGCGAAGATTAGCTATCGTTATTAGATACATTTCATGTAGTTACGAGGTTGTATACCAAATTCGACTTGAATTTCAAGAAGATAGGATAGGAGACCACCTAGAGAGACGATTTACAAACTTCTATGTATTTTGGTTTTCTAGAGAATTTTCACCTGACTTTGGAGTGCATAACATCAATCTAAGGGCAAGTCCAACTCAATCCCTGTTTGAAAAATACCTTCTAGAATTTTCTCGAATACTGGAGAGTCCTATGAAGAAGAAAGGAATCTAAAGGTGTTCCTCTGTGGGATCCATGTTGTATTCTCTGCATCCTTACACCTTTTACTTGAGATGTATGGAGGTCTGTAAGGTGTCCAATAAAGTACTTTCTGTCATATTCTATGCAAAAGCCTTCGAAACAGAGCTGAACAGTATCATGGAGATATTCAATACCTTATTTGAGGGCAAATACACATTGAGTGCTATGGTTAGAATCCCCTAGAGACTTTTATTTATCAGAATATTTTCCAATCTAAATTGGAGTTTTACTGTGGTAAAAATGATATAATATAGGTTTGCATTAAAGGTGATAATAGGTTATCAAGAAAAAACTCCAGTTCCGGTTTGTATTAAAGTTGATCATAGGTTGTCTTTATTTTTTATAAACAAATTGAGGTGTTTCATGTATTGTTGTGATAACTCTGTGCACATTGCTTAGCAGGAGATGGTGGCACCAGTAATGGATGAAAATGAATGGAACAGGGGGAGGAATGTATCAAAAGATGAGATTCCCCTATCTGAACTGCTGGATTTGGAAATTAGATGGCCTTCCGACTCTGAGATAGCTCAGTTGAGTACTTCAGATCCTGCAGCTTTTCAGGGAAAAAGTTCATTAAGTTTGGCTGGAGTTGATCTTGATAGCTATTTTGACCAGAAGGAATCTGATTCTGATGTGTTTGACAAGAACTTGGCTTCTGAAAGACAGGTGGGTACTGCTTTAGATAATACATTCAAAGCAAATGAAAATCTTAGTCTGTTTCAGAATGTACAAGCTTCAGAATTGGCAGCAGCGTCTGCAGAAAATCCGAGTGGTGATTCACTTTCCAGTTGGGAGGCCAGCTTTACATCTGCTAGTTCTGGTCCTGTTCATGAAATGTCCAAATCTGTTGATTATTCTAATGTTGATTTGGATACAGCATCTGGATTCGGGAAAGATTCTGTTGGTGTAAAGGAGAATGACAATTTCAATCCCTCAGCATCCACAGAACATGATTATTTTCAGGGTGATGGATGGAGAACTTCAAACTCGATCTCACATGCCGAGGCTGGGAAATCTGAATCGACCATGGATCTTATTGGTACTAAAACAACAGACAGTGCTAATGGCTCTAGTAGAAATCTTGAATGGATGCAAGATGACCAATTGCAAGGGAGTGATAACAAGACAACTGATACTGTGGTTACTTCTGAAGATAGATATTCATTTGACGAATGGAATGATTTTACTGGCTCAGCCAGCATGCAAGACCCTTTGAGTACTGTTACCAGCTCAAATACAACTGGCCAGACTGGAAATATTGGATTTTCTGTTGATTTTAATGATACAAAAATAGCGGAGGATGCTATTAGCTCTTCTAACAAGGATATTGATTGGATGCAACATCAGTGGCAAGATAGCAATAATAAAACAACAGATACCATCAGTGCTATTGAAGCTGTGGACTCATTTGATTCATGGAACGACTTCACTGGCTCAGTCAATGCACAACATTCCTCCCCCGGTGTATCCAACTCAGAGATAATGAACCAGACTGATAAATTTGAATTGGTCCCGAATCATAACGATACCAAAACAGTTGAAAATGCTGCTGGTTCTTCTGGTAATTTTGACTGGATGCAAGATGACCAGTGGAAGGGGATTGATAACAAGGTAACTGGTACTGTGACTACTAATGAAGTGGCTGATTCATTTGATGCATGGAATGATTTTACTGGCTCAGCTATTTCACATAATCCTTCCAGTGTTGTTTCTGACTCTTGGATTACTGCCCAGACTGGGACATCTGAAGTTACTGCTGTTCCTAATCATATGAAAACAGAAAAGGGTACTAATACTTTTTCTCACGGTAGTTTTGACTGGACTCAAGATAACCATTGGCAAGATAGCAACAGCAAAACAAATGATACCAGGACTACTAATGATGTTGATTCATTTGATGATTGGAATGACTTTACTAGCTTGCCCACTACGCAAGATTATTCCAGCAATGATTGGAAACAAACTGCAAATCAGACTTTTGTTGAGAAGACCTCCGAAACCAATTTACCCAGTTTGTCAATCAGCTCACAAAATATAGAATTTAGTGGGCTTCCACTGCATGATTTATTTCCAGGAAAGTTTGGTAGTTCACCGAGTTCTCTTCAAGCTACTTCTTCCAACAGGTGAGACTTGATATTTTGTTGGTTGCAATTTTTTAATATAATTATGCATAGTTCAATTCAATCACTTTCGAGTACCAGGTGGACCTGAGTGTTTTTCCAACATCTTTAGGACCCGAGTGTTTTTCCTACACCTTTAGGAGTTTGAGTTCAGTCACTCAGTTTACATTTAGTGCTAATTATATAGTTCAACAAAAGGGATGTCTACACAGTGGAGATCCTATTAGGAGGCTGTTAGGAATCTGTTCTCTTGAACTAAAAAGAAGATAACAGATTCCTAACAAAGAATGACAAAAGGACACAACAAGAGAGAAAAAAGAACTGCATAATTTTTGTATTTATTATCAACAAAACTCTTAAAGGAGCACTCTCCTTTTCACACTGGAAACCCAGTAAGACAAAAACACTCTGAAAAAACACTGAAGAGGGAGAAGTTCTATATGTAGAAGACTTTCAACAGACTTAACAGAAATAACTAGCAACTTTTCCCAGTCTACTATTATTTACAATTTCATCCTTTCCCCTATTTTTCTTTTTATAATAAACCTGTGGAAGTTTTTTCCTATTTAGATGCTCCCTATGTTCATTCCTAACAATACTCTCTTCCTCAAAAGCCACCTTGTCCTCAAGGTTGAAATTTGGAAACTGATTACGAATTGAGGAATATCAGTAATTTGATATGAGAGAAAAGATTAACAAAAAGAGAACTGATTATTATTTCACTAAAAAAAGAGAGAAGTCCAAGCTGAGCATAAATATGCTCAAGAGAGGTTACACAGAATCAGACTAAACATAGCAGAAAACGAAAACCAGAAAACTAACTAACATTCAGTAGAAAAGCTGAATGTTTGCATTTGTATATCTAATAAGGAAAGATCTTCCCCAGTAGTTTCTTCTGACAGCTTGCCCTGCCAATGTACCAACACCTCAAGAATTTCTGTACTCAATTTATTCACTGTTCTAGTGCCTAAAATCGCCAAAGGTTGATAATTATCTGTTGTTCCCTGCAACAATGCTGGAAAGTCTGATTCAATTGGATGATCTCCTACAGCCTATGAAAAACTGGATGTATGAAGGCTTGTTTTGAAACTTGTAATTTGAATGCCAACGGTCCAACTTGTTGTAAAACCAAATAAGGTCCACAGTACTTGGCTGACAATTTAGGATAAAGTTTAGACATGGAGGTTTGCCTGAAAACATTGGAGTTGGCCCTCCTTTTTCCGATGAGCAGAAAACATTGGAGTTGGCATCTCCCAACGACCACTATTGTGCAATAATTGCTGCCTAACTCTGTTGCATGTGCTGCCTATCTTTAGTGTGTTCATCTCACGTGCCACCCTCAAATTAGCACCTAATGTTGCTTTTTGGCGATGCACCCTTTGGCGACCTCCACGCCATGCTTCTCTTTCTTTGACGAACTGATGTGAGTTGATTTTAGAATGACACATGTTTTTAGGATTTTCACTTTGGATTATGATTTTGATTAACAAAATATGGTGAGACTTAGTGAAGATTGTCACTGGACACGAACTTAACCAAGTGGTTAAGTAAGTGTGAAGGTTCTCTTCAAAAGAGCAAAGAGAAAAAACACAATTAAGATGATGAATGATGATGAACACGAAATTAATAGCAAGATAAGAAGATAAAGGGCGAAAAACAATAAAAGAAATAGCCAAGGTAAAGAAGAATAATGGCGGAATGGTAAAGAAGACAAAGGAAAAGAGTAAAGAGGAAAGGAAGCTCATGGAGATGATGGGAATGGTGAGTGCATCACACCACTTGGAATGGGGATAGTTCCAAGAGGAGTGAAGAGGAGTCGCCTCTTGAAGTATTCCCTACTCACGATAAGAGCCATAGAAAGTTTGGAAACCACAAGGAATCACTCTGACAAAGTTTCTTTACTCCAATTTCAATGTGATTTACTAGAGGGGATGCACCCTATTTATAGATACGAGTGCCTTGGAGAGGAAGGGTAGGGGCGTAAATGACTACAAGCTTCTAGAAACTAGGTCAAATGTGAGCATATGGGGGAGTCTTCTAGAATCTAGGTCAAAGGTGAGCACATGGGTGACACATGGGTGATCTTCTAGAAATTAGGGTTTCTAGAAGCCTAAGCTAGTTTATTCTTCTTCTAATTGGGCAATATGAGCCCAATTGATTACCATTTAATGTTGTCTTAAATATACTAAAAGGAAAAACAATTGATACTCTGGCCCATGTCCGAGTCTTCTTTTGCTGAGACTCCTCTAAGGCTTGTTGGAACCTTGTCTTTTATTTTGAGATGACTGACCTAGGTGTGAAGTGTCTTTTGTGTTATTGGTCATCTGCTTGTCGAGTTGGATTGTACGGACTACTTTTGGGCTTTGTTTGACCTTGTTTGACTCCATGGTTTCTTCTCATTGTGGTGGTTGTAATGGAGGACATAGTGGAGGATGTGACGGCGGTCACTGTTGTGCACATTGCAACTACTATGATCGTTGGGGTTATGTTGAGGAAGAATGTCACACCAAAGCTTGCTAGTTGTCTCAACAAGCTAATTGGGCCAAGCCAACTCCTACTTCAGGTATCTTGCTGAGTATCATGGATTTCTCAAGCTTTGAGAAGCTAACCAACTTGCATCATTTGTTTCAAATATGGCTCAATCTAGTAATCCTACCTATAGCTTTTGTTTCTTGCTCCTCCTCTCTCAGACCTTGGATACTTGATTTTGGTGCCTCAAATCATATGATAGGTAACAAATCACTTTTTTCCTCTTTGACCTTTTTGAACTCTCTACCTTCTGTTACTCTTGTAGACGACTCAAAAGAGTCTGGGGCATCGGGCAAACCCATTATGTTTCTCACCTTTCTTTAAACTATATCTTATTTATTTCTTGATGTCCTTTTAATCTAATATCTATTAGCAAACTTACTCACACTCTTGATGGGTATGGAGGATTATATCATCTTAGCCCTCAAGTGACCAATGTCTCTTTTGCCTATCCAGACGTCGTAATCAATGCCTTGGGCACCTAAGTGCTCCCCCATAGGTGAAGTGCGCAATTCATATAATAACTTTTTTAATCCATACTAAACCAACTGATACGACTAACCTTCCTTTATAATAGGATAATCTACCTTGTTCCACTGTGGGTGGCAGATGAAAATCTGGAAATTCTTGTAAAATTTAGACAAGACTGGATCCTCGTTTACCTCCATCAATGTTTGTAATATCTGGTCAAAAAGGTCTTGATATGCCCCACAACTCTTTATCTTCATCCCTTCCAGATAAAGCATTATACAGTCTATTTGAAGCTCCTACCTTGTAAACAATATCAAATTCATACCCCAAGAATTTTGCTAGCCAATTTTGTTGATTCTGCGTTGTAATTATCTGTTCCAAAAGGTATCTCAGGCTCTTTTGGTCAGTGTACACAGTGAACTCTGTCCCAAAAGGTGGGGTCTTGAAAGTTGAATTGCTAACACAATGGTCATTAATTCCTTCTTGTAAACAGATTTAGAGAGTGGCGAATCTGCCAAAGCCCTGCTAAAATAAGCAATTGATCTTTTATTTTGCGTAAGAACAGCCCCAACTTCTTTTTTGTTTAGCATCACATTCTATGGAAAAAGGGCCTTGAAAAATCAGGCAGTGTCAAAACTGGAGCTATGGTGACAGCTTGCTGCAACATTTTGAAAACTTTAACACTTTCATGTCCACTTGAAATTTTCCTTTTTCAACAAATCATTTGGGGGTCGAGCTCTGTGGCCATAATTACAAATAAATCTCCTATAGTATCCAGTGAGCCCCAGAAACCCTCTCAAACCCTTAGGAGTTTTTAGTGGGTACTGTAAAATGACTTCAATCTTTTGTAGATCCATTGAAACTCCTTTAGATGTAATATGTCCGAGATACCCCACTTTTGTTTTACTGAAACTGCACTTTTGATCAGCAAATAAAGAATGATCCTGCAGCCTAGTCAAGACTTGTTTCAAGTGAACCATGTGTTCTTTGCATGATTTACCATAGACCAAAATGTCGCCAAAGCAAACTAACACATACCTCCGAAGAAAAGGTTTAAGTGTGGTATTGATAAGCACATTGGAAAGTGGGGGATCTTTCTTAAACCAAGGGAGTTACGTGAGATTCAAAATGCCCTTGATGTGTTCTAAATTTTATACTTCTTCCTTGAAAGCACTGGAGGCCTCGAAGTTCTTAATTTTAAACTACTGCATAGGCTTTGTATTTACAATTTTGGATAATTGATGTGGGCTCTTGACACTCTTCTCCCTAACATTAATTCTTAACTGGCATTTTCTATTATCAAAATGGAAATTCATTGAATCTGTTGCATGTTCAGGGTGACTGAAGTGGATATCAAGAGAGGAAGCTCTGGAGATGTTTCCACTGCAGTAGGGTCAAAAGATGATGTAGAGATGCTGATGTCACAGATGCATGATCTCTCCTTTATGCTTGAGAACAATCTGTCAATTCCCCCCAAGTAAGGTGTAACTACACTATTTTCTTGTAACCCATATCCATTTGTTGTTCGCTTATATTATGATTACTTTTGTAATCTGTAGCGTAGCCCGTTCTTTCTGGGAATTTGTTCTTTGACGAATGAGTAGGGAATAATATGGCTTTCATCTACAGTTTCCACTTTTCCCTTCATAATTATTTTTGGGTGTAATTCCCAGAGTTAAGATTTTTGATAGTAGATCAAGGTTGTTGGTATGTCTTATTTGTAAAAGGATGCTACTGCTGTATATTAGCTGGCAGTTTATGTTTGGGAGTGATTATGATGTTTTTATGTATGATTTGAGGGCTTCCTTTATTGTCTCTTTGGATGAGGTAATTTAGGAGAAGAATTCATTATTTGATGAATTAAAAATTCTTTATAGTAAAATGAGCTGTCTGGACAAGGAAATTAAAAAGAATTGAAATTTAGGATTTTTAACATGGTATTTTAAACAAGTAAAACACTAGAATTTGAAATTCACTCCAAAAAAGGAATTTGAAATTCTACACCCACTTACATTTTGTATACAATCCCTCTTTCAATGTGCTCTCTCTCTCTCTTCTCTCCAGGCGTTTTGTATACAAAGTTCAAAGTGCTTTGTCTGTTTGCTCTCTCTTGCTATGCTCTTTCTCTTGGAGAATTTGTGTCTCACCAAGTGAATTATATTAGGCTTATTTCTGAATTCTTTCATCTCGGTTTCTTTGTCAATTTGTTATTTTGTGTTTTGATATCGGATTTTATGGATCTAGGGTTTTGTTAATTTTGGGTTGCAACCGACTCAAACACTTCCATTGGTAATGTCCTCATTTCTTTTCCAGCGATAGTCTTTCCGCTCACTACTCTTCCCTCTTTCCTTGTCACGATAATCCCTCTTCTCATTTTAATTCCTAACCTAAAGCTATTCACCACTTAGCATGACGTTATTTAGTTTGTTCTGTTTTGTTTCCAATTAGTAATTATTATGTTCAAGTTTGTATGAATGATAGAATCTTCCTGTGTCACATTGAATGCTAGTTGATAATGTGTTCGGTCGGATTTGGCAATTCTTGGAATTTATCCAATTTGTTTATTTGTCTACCACCTATTTGATGAAATTCCTAAGCTAATGTCACTGTATAAACATATTTTATTATCATCTTTTTTTTATACGTTCTCGTCTAAATGGGAAGGGGTTTTTTAAAAATCTGCTTATCTTTCCTTAACTGCTATTTACTCTTTAAAAAACCCCAATATGCAACTTTAAGAAGATGAAATAATAGAAAGAATCCAATGTTATTGAAAGACAAATGTATGGTGAATTGAGTATATATTGTGGAAAAGATATCAAGAGAAGAAATCATGGACAATGAGTGATGAGTTTTACTAGCAGGATATCGCACATGCGTCAACCATAATAGAACAATATAGATCTTCATCACATTTTCCAAATAAATTTATTGGTTTCCTTGCTCCTTCTGTAAAATGAAGAAGTAAACAGAATTAAAAATAGGGTTAATTCTGTTATTAATTACTTAGAAAATAAGTGGTTTAATTTTGGCGTAAAAATAGTTTTAGCTGTGGAAGCCAGAATTATATATAGATTCTCTTGTACAAAATTTTGGGGTAATAAATAATCATTTTCATAGTTCAGTATCCTTTAAAATTTCTTAGTGAATCGCGAGTGAGTGAATGCAATCAAGGTTGGAGCTAACCAACCTTTGTTTGTTGTAGTTGGTATCAGTTAGCTAGGGACGTTTGGGAGAAGATGGTGTTCACAAAGGAACTGGAAACTCACATGTTGGAGCAGACACTACGAAAGCACAAGAATCTACAAAGAAATCATTGGATTTGCTGCAACAAATGTTAAAGTTTCGTTTCTTCCATAGCTTCTTTGAACGGGCCAAGAAAATTGTGACTGCTGCTGGTGTTCCAGACACACCTGATTCTGATCAGTCTGTAATAGAACGTGCACAAATTCAATTTCCCACATTTGATGGAACTAACTTTCGGGTTTGGAGAACAAAAGCCGAGCAGTTTTTTGAATTAGAGGCTATACTGACAGAACAACGTGGGGAGTTATTGCTTTTATCCAAGGATGGTAAAGCATTTTCATGGCAAAGACTTCAAGAATAAATCTTGGGAACAAAGTTTGCAAGATGTGGCATATCGGTTTGATGACACTGCATTTGAGGATCCTGTCACAAAATTATCATGATTGCACTAGGAAGGAGATTTGGGTGAATATTTGGAAGCATTTGATTCTCTATTGGCTTGTGTAGCTGTGTCAAAATCCATGGCATTAAGTTTTTTTTTTTCTCTAGATTGAAAAGTGAACTGGAAAAATCAGTAAGAGTCCACAAACCATATTTGCTGCAAGAAGCTGTGTATTTTGCAATACTCCACCAAGAAGATTTTTTTTTAAAAAAAGTGGGCAGTTTTGAAACACAAACAAAATATACAACATCTTGGTCAGCACCTGTTAACTCACAACAGAGTCATTCCATAACAAGTCTGCAGCAGAATCATCCTATAGCTTCAGTGCCGTGATTAGCAACTGCAGATTCTAAGTTAACACATCAACTTCTATTTCTAGAAAGGAAGTTAGTGATAGGATTGCGAAGAGATTGTGTCGATTCTGTGTTGGTAAGAGGGATAAAAACCATAGGATGAAATGTAAAGTATGGGGTAAATTAAATGCACTCTTTTATGCTCAAGAAGAAATATAGGCAAATATAGTGCAAGACACTGATTCTGAGGAAGAACAAGCAATAGTTGACAGTATGATTCACGATGCAGATGTACACATCTCCCTCCATGCTTTACAAGGCATACCTGGTGGAAATACATTGCCGCTTCAAGGATTAATCAAGATGCAAAAAGTACCTTTTCGGATGGACACAGGAAGTACTAATGATTTTATTAGGACACATGGGTTAAGTTGCTTGGGTTGAAAATACTTTGTCAAGGATTTTCTGGTGATGGTTGCTTTTGATAAAAAGCTATTATTCACTAGGATTGTGTGAGCAAATAACATGGAGATTCAATGATCATACATTTACAACAGATATTTTAGTGTTACCTAGCAACCCATTTGAGATCATTTTGGGCATGCACTGGTTTAGGACACTTGGGGTGAAATTTATTGGAACTATGCAACTCTTACTATGTGATTTAATCATCAAGGCCAGGAGGTGATATTGCAAGGAGATCAACCAGGTGCATCACTTCAAGAATCGATACGGAAACTCAAACTGGTACAAGGCACTTGTGTATTACTTGAATTGCTTGGATCAATTTTACTTAATGTTGTTGATATAGTTGATCAATAGGTTCTAACACCAGACAAAATGATCTTTCAAAAATTGTACAATAGTTTTAGTGGTTATTTGTGGAATCTTCACAACTGCCACCTAAGAGGAAATGTGATCGCAAGATCAATCTAATCAAGGACACATCAGTTTGCCTGAAATCATATATATACCCACATGCCCCAAAAGAAGAAATTGAGAGACAAGTATAAAAATTATTGGCAATGAGATTTATATTAAGAAGTAGACTTTAAGCCTAACTTAACCTTATAAAACCAACTTATAAGGTGGGGTTTGCACCCACTTATGTACTATGAAATGTCCTTATCTCTAGTCGATGTGGAATCTCTAACACATGCTGAGACTTGCCAATGAGTCTATATATTATGAGTGATCTGATAGCGGCCGAATAACGATTGTCCTGATAAGCTCAATGAACTCTCGTTAGGATAAACTCTAAATGACTCTGATACCATATTAAAAAGTGAACTTTAAACTTAACTCAATCTTATAAAACCGGTTCATAAGGTGAGATTTGCATCAACTTATAAACTATGAAATGTCTTTATCTCTAGTCGATGTGGGATCTCCAACAAGATTTATAAGGGAAAATACTAGTTCTTATGCTTCTCCTTTGGTGTTGGTAAAAAAGAAGGATGGTTCTTGGAGGTGTTGCACAAATTTCATGAAACTTAGTGCATTCACCATAAAAAATAAGTTTCCTATATCTCTAATAAAGATTTGCTGGATGAATTGAATGGGGCGTGTTTCTTGTCCAAACTAGATCTTAGAAGTGTCTATAGGCTATAACCAAGTTAGAATGCTGATATCCATAAATCAACATTTAGAGTGGACACTACGAGTGGGCTGTTTTACCCTTTGGTTTGTGTAATGCACCTACCACATTCCAATCACTCATGAATGACATCTTCAAAATCTATTTAAGGAAGTTTATTTTAGAATTCTTTGATGACATCTTAGTCTATACCAAGACTTGGAATGATCATGTGGAATGCTTGACTACAACATTACAGATTTTGGAGGAAAATGTCTTGGTTGTCAACTATAAAAAATGTAGTTTTGGAAAGAAGGAAATAGCATATTTGGGCCATGTGATTTCAATTAGGGGTACAATTAGACAAAGACAAGATTTCAGCAATTCAACAATGTCCCACTCAAACAACAATTAAGGAACTAAGAGGATTTTTAGGCCTTTCAGGCTATTACAGAAGGTTCATCTTGAATTGTGGAAAGATTGTAGCCCCACTAACAAAATTGTTTAAAAAGGAGAAGGTGTTTAAGTGAACTAAAGAAACAACTGCATTTCAGAAGCTTAAGCAGGCACTCATGTCTGCACCTGTTTTGAGGTTGCCAGATTTCACACAACCTTTCACCATTGAGACAGATGCATCGAGAGGAGGCATTGGGGCTGTTTTGTTGCAGAATGAACATTTGATTGCCTACATTAGCAAAGGCATTGGGACCTAAGTACGAGTTGTTTTCAGCTTATGAGAAAGAATTTTATGCAGTTTTCTCAAAAATGGCAACACTACTTGTGGGGTTAACATTTCATCATAAAGACTGATCAAAAAGCTCTTCAGCATCTGGTAGGGGGCATTATATTCATTTTACCCTCATCAGTTGTGTTGTGAGAAAGAATACGTGTCTGTTTCTCTAAGACTGTCAAATAAGTATGAATGAATTCCATCACGGTCAACTTTACGTTGGTAACAGCTATCATTAGTAATGAGTGTCAAAATTTGTTTTAGTATATCTATTATTCCTATTAGTAGGATTTTCGCTACCAAAAAAACTCGTCCAAATTCTATTTTAGTTCCTAGTGTCTGTTATGTACTCTAAATCTGACTTTTTCAAATTTGATTTAAGTTATTTCTTGACTTTTAAAGCACAGTGGGGAACTCGTTTGTTTACTCTGTCTTAATTTGATTACTCATGTTTCCAGATAAAGTGAGCATAACTCAAGTTTCATAAAGGAATATATTACTTCTCAATGCATATAATTAGTACTGATTCATCGTAAGTTGTCAAATTAAAGGCAGAGGCAGACTTAAATAGGGATTGTAAATATGTCTTGCTGACAATGTTCACCATATATTGATGAATATATATTACTCGTATTCAGAGGAATTCAAAGGTCCTCTGTATAATATTTTGTTAAGATAGTCAATTTCGCTTGAATCATTGTGTGCAGAATATTTATGCTGCGGTAGACATCTGTTTCGTTGTTTGGCTTAGAAAGTGTGCAATTGCATTTGCACATATACACATACACAACACACACATATGTGTATAATATATATATATATATATATATATATATATATATATATATATATATATATATATATTTTTTAATAATTATTTTTTTTTTTTTTTTTTTTTTTTTTATTAATAAAATAAAATATAT
>Ga0123341_1000609_pt1 | contig 22991 bp, 15 predicted proteins | sample Turbeapinknodule_FD_89959 | JGI IMG/M metagenome (GOLD analysis project Ga0123341, IMG submission 89959) | Root nodule microbial communities of legume samples collected from Mexico - Turtle bean Mexico pink nodule | ecosystem: Host-associated > Plants > Roots > Nodule | place: Mexico: Nepantla...
ATGCTTTTGCTTTCAATGACTTCCATGCTTTTAATTAAAACAATAATAAAAAATTATCATCTTACATTAATTGCAATGTGTTTTATCTTACACAACTTTACAATTTTAACAAGAAGACAAATAAATAAGATAGCTATGCAAAACAACAACCATATTACCGACTTAACCAAACAAATCAAACAGAAAAAACTTAATTGAAAAATATAAAAAATTTAAGTACTTAATAAAAAAAATTAACAGAAACTTAATTAAAAATACCAAAATTTACTATTGAAACATAAAAATTAATTAATACCCAACCATTACTAAAAAATATGATAATTATACCACCATAAAGTAGCTATCATAAAGTTGCTATCTAATTGATTAGAAGAAGACCCTGATCATTAGTCTATTGCTAGAAAAGGAAACACTTTAAAAGAGTTAATAAGAAAGGGTCCTTAAAAAAGGTATAAGTATTAAGTAAAATCACATGAAATTGATTAAGATTGGTTAAGATTAGTGAGTTAAAAGAAATCAATTCAGTGGAAAGATAAATCTGAAATTGATTGATTTTTGTAAAGAAGCATTAAACTATGGTTTTCTTGATATTTTGACTTTATGATTGATTGATAAATCTGAAATTGATTGATTTTCGGAAACTTAACGTAACCATTTTGTATTTAACGGAAACAAAGCATGGCATAAAACAAGATTCACGTTTTGCATGCATGTAATGAATGGAAAGCCATGACCACTCCTATACCGCTATATATATTCATTTTCATTCAACGGCTTCTCACTCACGCTTCTTTCAACTCAAGACTTTTGTTTCTTAATTATATATAGGAAAACCTTAGTTTATTCAACAACACAACATCAACCATGGCAACCAAAGAGTCCAAGAAGAAAAATTCGGGTCGGAAAATACCCGGACCCACAAACCCGATGGTGACGCCTATCTTGACGGATCATTACCAATTCACCATGGCTTATGCCTACTGGAAATCTGGCAAGCATCAAGAACGTGCTGTGTGCGTCATTCCTCATCCTGCATGCTTGCATGTTTTTTTTTTTTTGGTTTAGATGGATGCAGTTTCGTATATACGTTTGTTTATGATGTGATTCTTCGGTTGTGAAAGTAATTCTGTTTCAGGTTTGATTTGTATTTTCGGAAGAACCCCTTTGGAGGGGAGTACACTGTTTTCGCTGGTTTGGAAGAATGCGTCAGATTCATTTCTAATTACAAGCTCACCGAGGAACAAATTGATTTTATCAAACATAATTTGCCTGTTTCATGTGAGGTAATTCGTGTCTCATTTTCATCGTGGCTGCGAACACTTTCGTTTCGTTCTTTGATCGTTGTAGTCAAAATTTCTTCAAGAACAGGACATAAAGATAGCATGTATAAGATTCAAAACATAGATTACGATTGTCTGGAATAAACTACCTAGCCAAGATAGGTCTTGTTTTTTCTGTTAAGAAATTTTAGCAACACCTTGTAAGACTTCTTTCTGACCGAGTCTCATTTGGATTTTCACATTAATTTCATCCGATGAGAGTATAACAGAATTTTCTAGTCGATTTTCCCTTCAAAATAAATTGTAACTTTTGTAATTATTGATGAAATCATAGGAAGGCTTCTTCAACTATCTTAGAGGAATTGACTGTTCTGATGTTGAGGTGTATGCTATTCCCGAAGGATCAGTTGTTTTTGCTAAGGTACCCCTGTTGAGAGTTGAAGGTCCAATTGCAGTGAGTACCTCCTACTGTTAAATAATCTCTTTCAGTTTATATCACTTTTCAATTCTTGTTTCTTGCAAATACTGTCTGCTTCTTGCATTAAATTGACTTTCTACTCTTCAGGTTGTTCAGTTGCTAGAAACACCTTTTGTCAATCTCATTAATTTTGCATCATTAGTTTCAACTAATGCTGCAAGGCATCGTTTTGTTGCTGGAAAATCAAAAACTCTGCTTGAGTTTGGACTACGAAGGGCTCAGGTTTCTAAGTCCTACTGGAAAAATAATTGATGAAAACAATTAGAAATAATTTCCTTTCTCAATGATATATCAAAAGAATATTACTTTTAATGTAGGGTCCTGATGGTGGAGTGGGTGCATCAAAGTACAGTTACATCGGGGGATTTGATGCAACAAGGTACTATCTCTCAAACAACTTCAATTCTAGTTGTGTTTGCCAATTGGCACAATAGGGTAGAAAGGCTCATCATATTATGTATATATCTAGCACTAGCAGTTATCATGACTGAGATTTTGTGAACTATGGTTTTTATTATAATACCAACAAAGTGTACTAGTTATGACTATTAAGTATATATATTTCTAAGATTTATTAATACCTGGAAAAAATCAAAGATGTTTCTTTACTGTTAATTTAAGATGGCAGGGCACGATTTTGGCAACATGGCATATAAACTCTGCTTTTATATTAGGCCAGTGGTTACCCTATGAATTTGTTCATTGACAAATGAAAAACTGCTTGGCATATCCTTGTGGTTCAAAAAATTCTGCTACATCTTTTGTAATTGGGCAAAGTGTATTACAATCTTTTTCGGGAATTGTTGTTCGAAATTCGAATCCGTGGTCACAGATATACAATATGAAAATATAGATCTAAAGTCCTTTGAAACAGTTAAATATCTCCTACCACGTCCAAATTTCATCACGCTGCAAGAAATAACTAAAATCTGGTTTTCAACATACTAATGAGAGAAGAGCGAGGAAAATGAAGATGAAGGATAAAGTTCGATCGTTGATTGCCAACTCATCTTGGTTATAACGCCAGAATTTTTACCGTGACTTGTCTATCAAGTTAAAATGACATTTCCTTTTTACCAATTAGTTTGGGTTTATTGTTTTTTTTGTGTCTGACCTTTGCTATTGTGTAACTTTGTTTTTTCACATGGCACATCAATAGCAACGTTGCAGCAGGAATGTTATTTGGGATTCCCCTCCGTGGTACTCATTCCCATGCATTTGTTAGCTCCTACATGGTATGTGAACATTTCATTGAAATTCTTGACATATTCTGATGGTGTTTGTGGTGAGAAACTGTTTGGTGGGAATATTGCCATACTCCTTTTTTTATCGGCATGATAATTGTTAATATTAAGCTTTTATTAATGAAGGACTCCAAACTGCCACTTGTTCTTCTTTCTCATCCACTTTTACCACTAAGTCAACCTTATATCTCTACATAGGTGTACCTGTTAATCAGAAGGGACATTGTCTTTTTTATATTTATGTCCCTATTCTGCAATTCATGAAAAACTAAATGCAGCGCAATTAGTTCAGAGATGGTACAAAATTTAAAACTGCAAAGATCAAATTTCTTATAAGATCAAGATATGAGAGTGGCATGCAGTGATAGAAATGAAAATAATATTATAGAATCATAGAAGAAAAGAGAAGATGAGGAAGATCCTCTCGTATTGTAATAATAGACTTTCAGTCAAGAGTCCTCTCTTTATCATGGCCTTTATGATTTCTGTTATCAGTATTGTTATGCTTTGTTATGACCTAAGTCATTTTCTGATGTATTTCATTTGCTTACTTTTTGCGTACCTTGTGCGACCTGTGTTAAGCAGAGCCTTGACGAGATTAAAGACAAAGCGCTTCGTAAAAAAGATGGTTCAAGTACATGTCAAGATTTTGTTAGCCTTGTTCAAGGCTGGATGAGAAAAATTGAGGTATCATGATTTAAATCCTTTACAAATACTTTTTTAATTTGTGGTTTATAATTTGTGTTTTGGTGTCATCCTGCTGACAGCTACTTCCATGTCCACATACAAGTTGGTCTATTTAAGCATCAGTTCATGTCAACGTTGTAAATGATTACCATCTGATCATGGATCACGGGATATGAAGAGGATACAAAAAATGGATACTAGTATTATTAGGTGTATGGAATGTTTTGTTGGAAAGTTATTCTGAATTTTGGATTCTTAGCAAATTTGGGGCTATTAAAGTGCTGAATATACTAGGGCTGTGTGGGTTTTCTCAATTTCCAGCCTTAGAGTCAACACTTACTTGATTATCAAGTATTACTGTTGTGTATTGAGTTTTTAATTGACTAAACATTTCCAATTTTCTACCCTTTTAGGTGCATTCTTTCTCTTGTTATATACTCCAACATCCTCAGATTCTTCCATTTCTCCACACGACCATTTTTATAGCATATATTTATGCTTTTGCACTTCTACAACAATAATCTATACTGATTTGTCACTATGCAGCTGTCGGATTCACTACGTGGCAATTCTGCTGAGACCAATAAAAGTGAGATGGCAGCATTGACATCATATGCTTTAGCATTTCCTGATAACTTTCTTGCCCTAGTAGACACTTATGATGTAAGTGTATAGTGTTTTCTTATACCTATATTTCTTATTATTACACACGTTGTTAGGCATATATGAACGGTAATGATTGGTGGTGAAGTGTGTGAGAGAGAAGAGTAGGCTAGTGAAAGCATAATTATTTTACTATTCCTAATTCTACAACCAAAAGATATCAAATTTACTATTCAGATTATTTATTGATAACGACAGAGAGATACAAAATATTTATGACAAACACGTCAAACAAATTCCTTACAAACTCTAGTGTTGAACCTGCTAAAATCAGATATTATCTTTTACAACTAAAAGACAAGTATAAGGACATCTATTGGGCCTCATAACAGTAGATAATTTTAGCACCATTTTGATCATCAATGTCGAAAGTGGGTAAATCTTGCTTATTCTATCCTTATTTTATGTCTTTTGCGAACAAGTTAGTTCAGGTTTAGTTTAAATATTTTTGCACATGGTCACACTCACATATGTTAACAGGTCATGAGAAGTGGAGTGCCTAATTTTTGTGCAGTTGCATTAGCTCTCAGTGATTTAGGGTACGTCAAGAAGTTTTCCATGCATGCTTATCATAATCACTTGATCATGTAATTGTTATTCATTGCTGAGTTTAGATGATGTTCTGAGCAGATACAAAGCAATTGGCATTAGGCTGGATTCTGGTGACCTGGCATATTTGTCTTGTGAGATCAGGAAGTTGTTTTGCTCCATTGAGAAGGAATTTGGATTGCTCGGTTTCGGGAAGACGAGTATCACAGCTAGTAATGACCTTAATGAGGAAACATTAGATGCTTTAAACAAACAGGTAAATTCGTTTACACACTGGAAATTGTAGCTTTTATTCTGTTGATTCAAGGAATTCATAACTCAAGAACCACTAGGGACATGAAAATATGAATGTTAGAGGGCCAAAATGAAGAGTCTGTAAAAGGTGAGAGATTTATAATAAGAAAAGCGTTAGCGACATAGTTTCAGAACAGTCTCTGTCATTGATTAAATTTTGTAGAAACTATGAGGGACTCACCAAATATGAATTTTGTAATTTTTAATAAATTTTAATTAATAATAGAGTGTATTTGAAAGAGTATGTTAGAAAACATTTTCCAAACATTTATTTTGACAGAATAGTATAGAACGGCTTAGATTGAAGCACAATTTCGCTAAAACTCCTGCCTGTACATCAATTCATAGTTTTCTTATCTTACTTCTTTTACTGGATTGCATCTTTTTTCTGCAGGGGCATCAGATTGATGCCTATGGAATTGGTACGTACCTGGTTACGTGTTATGCTCAAGCTGCTTTAGGTGTTGTTTTCAAGCTGGTAGAGATTAATAATAAACCTCGTATCAAACTTTCTGAAGTTGTCTCAAAGGTTTGAACACTAGACAGAATATATAAGTTGAATCATTTATTTCCATTTAATTATAATCTTATCATCCTTTTGCTATTTTATCTGTTTGTAGGTCACTATTCCTTGTAAGAAGCGGATATATAGATTGTATGGAAAAGAAGGTTATGCTTTGGTAGACATATTGACCGGAGAAAATGAACCCCCTCCAAAGGTATTTTCTTGCGTCAGTTACTACAATTTATTTAGGGGGACAAAAAATCCAAATTACAAAATCCAATCCATAATTATCCAAATTCATATTAGTTTTAATCCATTTAAATGGATTTATCTCAAATCTAAATCCAATCCATTTAATTGGATATGGATTAGATATAGATTGGATACATTTTTGGATTATCCAAATTGTATTTTGGGTTGGATTTTGACTTGACCTGATCCAGATTGAGCAAAGTCGGCCCAAGTCCACGTCAAGCCGAGTCATTCGGGCCTAAGTCGAATCGGGTCGATATGGGCCAAATTCGAATCGAGTCGATATGGGCCAAAGTCAACCAAGTCGGTATGGGCCAAAGTCGAGCCGAGTCAACCCTGGGTCAAGTCGAGTCAAGTCAACCCTGGGCCAAGTCGAGCTGAGTGGCCAATATTGAGTTGACTAGAGTCGGTCGGGGTCGATATCGAGCCGAGTTGGCCCGGGCCAATGTCTACTTGAGTCTGTCCATGCCCATGTCGAGCTGAGTCTTTCGAGCCCGATATGGAGTCGAGCAGGCCCGGGCCAATATCCAGACGACCAGGCCAAAGCTGATGTCAAGTCGTCCAGACTCGGGCCAATGTGGAGCCGAGCGAACCAAGGTCGATAATGAGTTGAGTGGGCCTAGGCCGATGTCGAGCCTAGCAGGCCCAGGCCGATGTCGAGCAGAGCATGTCTGGGCCGATGTTGATAATGAGATGAGCGGACCCATACCGATGTCGAGCCCAGCGGGCTCAGGCTGATGTCGAGCCGAACGGGTCCGGGTCGATGTCGAGCCAAGAGGGCCTAGCCCAATGTCGATTCGTTTGGGCTCGGGCCAATGTCTAGTCGTCTGGGCCCGGGCCGATGACGACCCGTCCAGGCTCGATCCCAAACCGATGTCGACCCGTCCGAGCCCAGGTTGATGTCGACCTGAGCGGGCCCAGACTGAGGTGGAGCCGAGCGGGCCCAGCCCGATGTCGAGTTGTCCGGGTCTAGGCAAATGTCAATTCTCACAGGCCTGGGCCAATGTCGAGACGTCCGGGCCCGTGCCAATGTCTACTTGAGTCAGTCCATGCCCATGTCGAGCTGAGTCTTTCGGGTCTGATATGGAGTTGAGCGAGCCCGGGCCAATATCCAGACGATCAGGCCAAGGCTAATGTCAAGTCGAGCGGGCCCAGGCCGATGTCGAGTCGTCCAGGCCTGGGCCAATGTCAAGCCGAGCGAACCAAGGTTGATAATGAGTTGAGTTGGCTCAGGCCGATGTCGAGCCTAACAGGCCCGGGCCAATGTCGAGCAGAGCATGTATGGCCGATGTTGATTCGTTCGGGCCCGGGCCATTGTCCAGTGTCCATGCCCGGGTCGATGTCGAGTATAGCATGCCTAGGCCAATGTCGAGTATAGCATGCCTAGGCTAATGTCGATATTGAGCCGAGCGGACCCATACCGATGTCAAGCCCAGCGGGCTCAGGCCGATGTCGAGCCGAACGGGCCCGGGTCGATGTCGAGCCAAGAGGGCCTGGGCCGATGTCGATTCGTTTGGGCCCAGGCCAATGTCTAGTCGTTTGGGCCCGGGCCGATGACGACCCGTCCAAGCTCGGTGCCAAGTCGATGTCAACCTCAGCAGGCTCAGGCTGATGTGGAGCAGAGCGGGCCCAGCTAGATGTCGAGTCGTTCGGGCCCAGGCCAAAGTCGAGTTGTTCGGGCCCGGGCCAATGTCGAGACGTCCGAGCTTGAGCCAATGTCGATTCTCACGGGCCCGGGCCAATGTCGAATCTCACGGGCCCGGGCCAATGTCTACTTGAGTCGGTCCATGCCCATGTCGAGCTGAGTGTTTTGGGTCTTATATGGAGTTGAGCGAGCTCGGGCCAGTATCCAGACGACCGGGCCCAGGCCGATGTCAAGCCAAGCGAACCAAGGTTTATAATGAGTTGAGTGGGCTCAGGCCGATGTCAAGCCTAACAGGCCCGGGTCGATTTCGAGCAGAGCATGTCTGGCCGATGTTGATTCGTTCGGGCCCAGGCCATTGTCGAGTGTCCGTGCCTGGGACGATGTTGAGTAGAGCATGCATGGGCCAATGTCGATATTGAGCCGAGCAAACCCAGGTCAATGTCGAGTCGAGCAGGCCCGGGCCGATGTCGAGCCAAGCGGGCTCAGGCCGATGTCAAACCAAACGGGCCTGGGTCGATGTTTGGTCGTTCGAGTCCGGGCCGATGTCGAGTGGTCCAGACTCATGATGTCGAGTGGTTCGGGCCCAGGTCGATGTCGAGCCAAGTGAGCCTGGCCCGATGTCGAGTTGTCCGGTCCCCGGCCAATGTCTACTTGAGTCGGTCCATGCCCATGTCGAGCTTATTCTTTCGGGTCCGATATGGATTCGAGCGAGCCCAGGCCAATATCCAAACGACAAGGCCAAGGCTAATGTTGAGCCGAGCGGACCCAGACCAATGTCGAGTCGTCCAGGCCCAGGTCAATGTCGAGTCGAGCGAACCAAGGTCGATAATGAGTTTAGTGGGCCCAGGCCGATGTCGAGTCTAGCAGGCCTGGGTCAGTGTCGAGTATTCGTGCCCGGACTGGGCCGATGTCGACCCATTTGGGCCCGGACTGATGTTGAGTCGTCCAGACACGAACCAATGTTGACCCGTCCGGACCTGGGCCGATGTCAAGTCGTCCAGACCCGGGTCGATGTCAAATCGTTCGGATCCGAACCGATGTCGAATCATCCAATGGATATGAATTATAAATTCAATCCATTTATTTGGATTTGGATTAATCCATGAACACCCCTACCATTTATTGCTTTGTTGAGAACTGTTACATTTACTTGAGTCACAATTAATCTTCTCGTAACAGCTAACTAAGATTTTAATTTATGAGAAAAAAATAAAACATAGTAGCCCCGTGTAGAGAAAATTGATCAAGACTATATATAGTCTTATATCATGTAAGTGTAATCATAAATATTTTTTGAGAAAAAATCATGACAGGTGGGAGAGAGAATCCTGTGCCGCCATCCCTTTCGAGAATCGAAAAGAGCATATGTGGTGCCTCAGAAAATTGAGGAGCTTCTAAGGTGTTACTGTGCTGGGAAATCAGGTACGAACTTTATCAAAATATTTCTTTGGCTTTTCTCATGACATTATTTCTTTCTAAGGGTTTGCATCATCTCATATAATATGCTCTGTTATTTGTTGAAAGATAAAACGGAAGAAATTCTACCTCCTTTAAAGGACATCAGAGAGCGATGCATCCAGCAACTTGAGCAAATGCGACCTGACCACATGAGGAGACTTAATCCAACTCCGTATAAGGTCTTAAACTTTATTATTTTATAATCTTCATTTTCAAATGCTTTTAATACTTTTACTTCAAATTTTGAGCAGGTGAGTGTGAGTGGAAAGTTATATGACTACATTCATTTCTTGTGGCTCAATGAGGCACCTGTTGGGGAGCTGCGATAACAAGGGAAATAAATTGAGATGCACCTAAATATTTGGAGGCTAAAGAAATTGTAATACTATTTGCTTTCTTCTGATTCATTCTTAATATATATATATATACACACACACACAAGGGAACATGTTTATACATTTTTATCTATATTGTATGCCTATTTTAAGTTTCTATTTTGAATTCAATTACATTTTAAAAAATTAATATTTTAATCTCAATTGTTATTTCGCTACATATCCAACAATAAAAAATAATAGAATGAATTTTTTATCCACTTATATAAAGAATAAATTTAATAGTTTTGAACTCCTTTCCGGTAAGTTTTACACCACCTTTTTTTTTGTTGAATAAAACTTTTAATCTATTATGATGGATATAACCATAGCATATTATTTCAGATACATTATTGTTTTACTTACACCTCCCTTTTCCTTTCGATCCTAGCGTTGTGGAGCTGTGTCGTTTAGACAAATACAAAACCACATTTGCAAATAGCATTTAATCATAAAACTAATCAACATTCTTAAAAAAAATCAATTCCTTTATAATTAAATTTACTATGGTCAAAAATTTACCATAAAGTGTAAAATTACAGTAGGTGGCTCCTTCAATCAATTGAGAAGCTTTGAAAATAATAAAGATAAACGTACACATATTTACAGAACACGTGAAATTTTTCTATGAACAACTACAGCTACACAGTCAAGTACAGATTAGTATAGAGGATTGCAAAGATTTAATCAGAGCCCAGTTCTGCCAGCATGATTTGCTCAGTCACACTTGATAATCTATAATTCATCATGACTCAGCTAAAAACCCCTTGCTTAAGTAGGATTCAGTTGGACGTCAAACCTGCAAATTAAACTGTAATGACCAGATCCTCCAGTCTCACCCACCCAAAGGCACAACGGTCCCTGATCTTCTGTGCTGTTGAAGCTGCTGGATCAATCATCGGCCTAATTTTGATCACCTCTTTCTCTATCGTTATTCTAGATTTGGCCTCCATCTGGAAGAGTTACGTCCAAAAACAATATGATTAATAATGATGAACCAAGTTGTATAGTTAGTTAATCATTATTCATTTATTTAACTCAAATAACAGTTAACAAATTAGCTTGAAAATCCTATTGGTTTGCTCAAGGTTTAAACAAATTATTCTCGTCAATCTTGTCGCATCATTTAGTGAGTACCTTTTCTATACAAGAAGCAGTGTCAAACACATGGCAAAAATATGAGAGCTGCTTGTACAAGTCCGCTTCAGTGTACTGAAAAATCAAATAAACATTTATTTAATTGATTCACATATTAAAGCAACTATTAATGTTCAACAAGTTCGTGGAGTGAAACCTTTCTAAGCAGACGGCCATTGCAGCGAGGATAATTTGGACAAACAGTTCCTCTCTCAGAATCACCAACCAACCGAAGGCTGATACTTCGCGTTGTATGCTTACACGTTTCATCATCACACTGAACGCAAAAACAGCCAAGGATGATGACACCTAATTTTTAGGCTAATATTCATAATATACTTAGACTGGTGACTTACCATTAGTAAACCTCTATAGTACATCAAAACAAACATCTCCGCTTGCCTTTTGACCTGACATGAAGTATAATGAACAGTAAGTATATTCCTGGGAATAAAATTCTGTGCTAAATCAAATCAACAAACATGTTAGTTGCTACTTCAGATGTTCTATTTTGAAGTTAATTCTATGGTCTGAAATTGGTTTAAAAACTCTCCTAGATGAAGCGCACTTAAACAACAATACTTTAAGAAATTACTTAAATTAGTCAAACCTGATTAGCTATCATCGCAGGAGAAATTTTAACATCTTCTGGGCATTTAGGACAACACAGCTTACGCCAGAAATTGTAGTCAGATTCCTCCGGGGATACGCTGGTTGGCCTTTCACTTCCCAACAAACCGCAAATAGATTTAAAGACGGGTGGGCAGTCAAATGTACCAGAGCAGCTGGGGCATGACAGGACCAAGGGCTCACATCCCTGATACCTGCAATTATTTTATCACATCCAATCCATTAATTAATAATTATGGATAGGAAACCATCAGCAAAATCCATTGATCATAACACAGTTTTTAGCAAGAATCTAACAGCATAAATAGATAAAGCTAAAATACTGTAAAAATATTATATAACTTGTTCAAATCTCTGCAAAGAATACTAAATTTCAGAATTGAAACGAAAAGGCTCTACCAGTATCTATATTATTAATTGGTAGTGAATATCCGCAGTAAGAGATTTTTGACAATTTAAAAACCAAGATATACCTCTCCTCATCATTAGCAGCGCACAAGAGTGCATTTCTAGAATCATCATTAAAAGCTTCACTTGATTTATGATGAAACTGTAAAACAATATAGTTTTCCAAATCAGATAATTGATACAAAATATAAAAGTAAATACCTGCATCTGAATGCTGAGACAAACTAGGAAGTATATTTTACCTTTGACGAGTCAAGCCCTAAGCAATCAGCCAGTCTTTCTGGGCTTGTTCCCTGAATTGATGCACAAAGACGTGATACGACGGGATGGATCTACAAGAGCAAAAAAATAAAATACTCAATCAGGGTACAGTACTCAGTAAACATTGTTATTTATAAAATTAGCCACTACATTCTAAGACCTGTTGTGATAAATAGTAATCAATGTCAATCAGCCATGTCCCTTGTTCCTGTTTAAGTTCATCAGGATGTCTAGCACGTTGAGCAATGCCACCTGCACTGCCTGAACTACCACCCTAATCGAATAAAACAGAATATTAAAAATACGTCAATTGCTTCATGAAAAACATTTCCCATTTCCCAGGGTTATACACTAATTGTCCTTTGATAGGGGAGCGAATGACTAAATGACAAACCTGCTCATGGCAAATTATATAAGGGATTGTATCACCAACAGAGCAGCCAGAAGTGTAACCTTGTTGCTTCAATCTTTGTGCCACCTATACGTTGTGATCAAGAAAAGCATCCTCAGAAGTCAGAATCAAGTAGGTAGTAACAAAAGAATATAGATCAGACTGTTAGTAACAAAAATGAAAACAGATTGGACTAACAAGAACATGTGGCTGGTTCTTGGCATCAGGATAAGCTTCAGGAGGCTTAGTCAATGTCTTCGTAATGACATATTTCTCCAATGGTACTTGTCCATTCCTCATTTCTTCTTGTACCTATTAAGATTAACATCAACACGGTTAATCCCATCAAATGTGGATTATATACCCAAGCATTCAGGATTTTAGACCATCCACTCTTCGGCCAAAGAGTAGTAAGCCAGAAGCTCCGGGAAGCATTTTTTAATCACATAGTAGGTTATTATATAGAAATGTCTGATAAGACATCACAGTTTACCTTCATGAGAGAGTTGTGGATTGACTCCACTACATCTTCAGATGATCTGTAAGCATGGGAACCACAATATAAGTAGTTAAAAAAATGAGTAATCATGCATCTAGGTAGGCAAATTGGCAAAAAGGTAAGTAACATACCCTCCGGACAAAATTTGAGTCAAGCAAAAATCTCCTAATTCTTTAGCTAATAAGCTCCAGTCGCGACGAACAATGTCAAGACCTTTACGTTCAATAACCTGCACCATGCAATAACCTCATTGTATGATCTTCCGAATATTTTTGGTAATGAAAAATAACAAGATATCATAAACATACCTCATATGGGATGCCATCTTTAAACAACAACTTCACAGCTGCATACTTTTTTTTCTTGAGAAGCAGCATCCTTTTATATAAACCATCAAGATCAATTTCCAAGCATTTATATTTCTTATTGACCTAATGACAAATTAAAGCAGAAAACACATCACAAGAAGATAGATGACAAAAGAAAAGGAAGAAAAACCACCATTTATTCTTGAAATATGGAAACATTCCAGAATTATCTGTAGTTGCACACACACAGTGCAAACTAAACATGCTAAGAATATGTTGCAGTAGTGTCCAATTAAAATAACCTAAGCAACTGGTTAATGACAGAAAACAGAAAGTATAAACATATATTCATATTATCTTTTAAATCAACTCTAAGAAAAGAATCTTCAAATATATTTCATCAGAGAGATAACAAGGCTGAAAAACTTCATTTGTAGCTCTAAAACACCATGTTGCACAATATAAGAACAGAGGAAAGGATATGCAAATCTAATCCATCAAAAATTAAGAGTTTTTCACGGCTAATAGTCAAATCTTACCTCTTGAATAACTTTTACAGCAATTTTATTAGCTTCCTCAATATCATCTAGCCCACTGTAAATCATTATTGAATCAGTATCGCCATAGATCACCTGTAAAGCAAAAAACATTACACAAATTAAGAACTATATTTGCAACCAGTTACATCAAACAAATATAATTCATAAGATGAACAGTACTCAAGATAACCTCTAAATTCAAGACATTCTGAACTAAATCAACAGTACTCTGCAGTATTTCCCTTCCCTGTATGGCCAATAGACACAAATGTGAGCATTTGAAAATATGTTTCAGAGTATAGTAATCAATGGTTACACTGAATAAACAAGTATATTCTTACTTGTAAAGTAATGAGCTCAGCCAAAGGCTTAGCATAAAATCTTGAACTGGAAAATCCCAGGCACCCATACATACTGCATATCACACCATTAAATTTAACACAGAAGGAACATCGGCATTAAATTTTGGAAGATGAAAGAAAAGAAGAAAAAATCACACCTGTTTGCAGTAAGCTTAAGTGCTTGCTGCTGAATATCTAGTTGCTGAACTCTAATAGGATCAGCTTTTTCATTCTTCTTTTTTTCATTCTTTATCCATGACTTTACCTTCTTCCTCCTATCGACAAGATTTTTCAGCACCTAGCGCGACAAACATACTCAATTATACACTCATCTAAACTCTGTAGTCTACAGGAGAGAAAATGAAAATAGCCTTGTACATTAATAGTCATATAATTTTTTAAATATATTGATAAACTGCATGAAAAACAGACTTGCCACTTTTATTTACAACACAAAGCAACCAAATATTCTAGAACCTTTATTGTGCCCATGTGCAAAATCTAAGTTGCGTTTGTATAAGAATTCTCAAACAATATTATTTCTTTTGAGGCAATCTAAAATGAATTGTTATCAATTGCTGTTTCGAAATAAATATGCTTTGTAGGTGAAATAAATAAACAGTCATGGCTTGCCATATCTAAATCATACAAAACTATGAAACAAGAAACTAATATAAAACTTCAAAATGATTAAAAGATAACATATATGTATATGTGTTCATATTTTACCTCTGGCAAGACTCCAGTAGTTTTACAAGATGGTAGACGTGGAAAAGATCCGTCCAAAGATATTTCCACAGTTGTAAAGCAGATATTGTATTCCTGTAATTCAATTCAGTAAGTTGCAAACAGTAGAAACTGTAACAAACTGCCACTTGTATCTAATTGGACAAAGCAAACCAAGCATATTTTGAAAGACAACGGAATCAACCTGAATAATAGAAGGATAAAGACTGTTGAAATCCAGAAGCAGTATATATTTGTCATAAAGACCCTTCTTTGGCTCCAAAACCAGTCCCCCGGCATACGAAGGGCCCTTTTTGCTTTTCTTATTATCAGCTTCAGAAGCATCATTGTCAATATCTACATCATAGTTGCTATCCTCGATATCATTAGTTACTCTACGTTTAGTCAATTTTGTTTCTTTAGAATAGTTTGAGAACTTGTCTGGCACCATATATTTCATTGCATGGAAAGTATGCAGCAAAAGATATTCAACTCTCTGTGCTCGAGCACCCTGAAATAATAAACTAAAAGCGATTAGTTGTTGGCCTCTGCATGATAGATTAAGTCCAATATCAAATCAAGCTAGAAAGTAAATACAATGGGATCTCTCACCTGAAGAGTTTTGCCCCACAGATTACCACTTATATTAGTCAGCTGACGCGTGAGTGGAAGAATACTTAAATAAAACATCAGTTCCATAGACAACCATGCATCTGTTTCACCGTATTCAATCTGAACAAGTCAAGAACACTATAACAGTCAGCAAAGAAGCAAATAAACTAAATAATTGTTCAACCAATCAAATATTCCAAATGAAAAAAGTAAATCCTTTGACCCACAATCATATTTAGCAAGACCATTGTAAGATGTGTAAAGTATAGACTAGGGACGAAAATAAGTCTCCAAATTCAGGACAGTTATTCATTAGTATTAAAATATTGCATACTACAAAATATTCAAGTTTCAACAATTCAGCCCAAAAGCACGGTCAAGTTCAACTCCAATTCACTGGTAATGTAAAAATTATCATGTATGGAAAATAATTTGTTAATATCATTAAACATACAAGCATCGTAGTTCAATGTTCGTGTGTGCAAACTATTGCAGAATGTATCTAAGATTTCTCAGTTGCCCAAAAAGATCAGTCCAAAAAATAGTGATGTAATGAATTGAAACAAAAACCTTCCACGATAATGAAATGCGTATCATTTCAAAAAGATCATCCACAGTAAACATTACATAACAAGCACTTCAAATAGTTCCCCACATTAAAAAAATAGAGAGCTGTTTGAGTATATTGGAACCTACAAGCTCCATTAGCGATTCTGCTGATTGGAACATTTTTGGAACTTCATGTGGAGCAACTTCCTTCCGAAATTTGTTCAGGTGTGATTTTGCAAGGTGACTTAAAGAATAACTAACCTGGAAGAACCAATAATGAAGGTTACTAAGAAATAAAAACCACAATTACTGTTCAGTGCGAGTTCTCAACAATTATTTTACCTCCTGTAATAGGTCACGGGAACACAAATATGTATCACAGAGAAGCCGGCCTGCAATGCATGACATGATACCAGGATCTGCTCCAGAACCAAAAACCTTACTTCTTCTTCCAAGTTTAGGCATTGTCGATCGGTTGAGGCGGCCTAGTTTAGACCACATGCTGCTTGCTACTTTGCAAGCCTGCATATTTTTTATAGGGTCTTTTTAGGTGTAGCACTAAGTGTAAAAAATGCATGTCAGAGGGAATGCAGCATATTTTTTTGTTTAAAAAAGCCTAATGGGGCATTTAGGGACAATGAAGGTCACTTTCTTGCACAAAAGACACAAACCCCGAAAAAACTGTAATTAGAAATTCAGTACAAAGCTTTAAGCTTAAAAACACAAACAGTAAACTGAAAACAACTGACTGAAAAAATAGTTTTCTTGATGATAGTGTTTTGGGCAACATCAACTGAGGCATCAGCTAATGAGTTTCACAGAAAATATATCAGGAACTTTGTCTATTCAACAGTTAGACAGGAACAACATTTAAAAAAAAATACCTTAAGAGTAATGACTGGTTGAAAAAACTGCAGAATTGCTACACTTTCTTAAGGACAAATTTAGACTTCCAAATGAATTCTACTTTTCCATTTAACACTTGAATGAAACCAGTCTCAACTAACCATATTCCCAATATAACCTCTTCATAATCAATTCTGACTAAGTAGTTTTGATCTTCACGAAATTTGTATACTATTTTACTGTCTTGAGAATGAATTTTTACCCGATTTATGCAATTGCTAAAACCACCTAAATCAATTATTTCTCATCCACATATCACCCATTGTTTTATCAGTAGATAAAACCCATTTGATAATGTTACGAACCAAGAACATCACACTTAAGATTAAATCAAGAACACCAGAATCTACAGAATATTTTGCTGTATTAATAATTCTGCATATTACATTCTGAATGCCCACAAAGGAAATATCATTCCTTTCACACAGGATTCCCTGTCTACCAAACAAAATATCCAAAACATATCCCTTCACTAAACCCGTTGGTCTTTATTTAAAGACCACTAACCGCTATTAATTACTACTAACCACCACTAACCGCTACTAACTACTACTAACCACCACTAACCACCCTTTATTTTTTATTTTTCCTATAATATACCTTCCAAATCCTATCCTTATTTTGTGTCCTAACAGATAATGAGGAATAATAAGAAAGGAATGTGCCAAATTCGATTAACTTTATGAAAAGCCAAATAATTGACATGAAATTATTTGAGGAAAAGCCAAAATTCCCACCTGGGATCTGTGGAGAAGAACATCCAGGTCAAATCCAGATATATTATGTCCAACAAGAACATCGCTATCCAACTTGTGCAATTCTAACATCAAGCGGTTCAACAAAGCTCTTTCACTGAAAACAGTTATTAGATACGTCAAAGCCTAGAACAATCATAATTTCCAAGAAAATTTTCATATTCTTAGACATCATATTCAAACTTAAAAAAAACATAGTCATGAAAATAAGGAAAAACCATCTTGTAATGTCTCTACCTGCTTTCAGCACACAGAATATTTGAACCAGCTTTTAAGTTTCTGTCCGTAACCTCCTTGTTGAATCCCATGGGAAATATACTCCCATCAAGTTTACGAACAACAGTAAAATGGGTCAGCCTTCCGGGTCTCCTCCACTCTGAAGCCATCATAGGGGTATCAATCTAAAATGTCAAACGGTAAATGTTACTGCTGATCATACTTCCACCGCAACTTCATCTAACATGGTGAACCATGTACTAGCAAATATCTTAAACTTTGATAGTAAATATTTAAACAGGAATTCTGATACGAATAGATAGTCTGGAACAGTTATTTAAATACCCAATGCACAACAAAACCAAAGTAATGGTAAGCAAACACTAAAAAAGAGAACCATAAACAACCTTAACCATGTTACAAGAGACAATGGATGCTGATACAATCTCATTAATGTTCTGCTTTTCATTTAAGGTGGTTTTCAAGTTTATTGCTGCAACAACCACTGGAGGAATCTTAGAAGTGATTTTTGAAGGAGCTGAAGTCCTTATGTTTTTAGGAGAGTCAACGGTCACTTCAAATTTGCACCAGCTAACCTGTAAGCACAAACAAGATACTTGGATTAAAACAAGGTGGCTTGTATATGGAATAAAGGACAGTATATTACTTCAACTTGACTCTTAACTTAAATCTCACCCTTCGGGAAGATGAGCTCGTAGCAAACTTTGAAACCTGTAGCCATGAAGGCCCCTTTATCTTCCGTTTAATCAGAAAAAGCTCAAGGGCACTGCAAATTGCAATAGTTAATTCAACAGTTTGTCTAACAAGATAAATGTTCAATTTATGGACACTCATGACAAGAGTGAGGAATATCAACGTAAAAGCCTTGGCATGATACTAGTGAAATACTTGCAAACTCAACAACTAAAATACAAACTTAAAATAACACAGTTCATGTTTATGTTAACAAAAAAAATAGGTTTTTAGTCTCTAGAGTTAAGGCAGCTCCTCAGTCCTCACATCAAAATAAGAATTAAAACAGCGTAGTATTCTATTTAAGAGACCCAGTTTGGAATGCATAGTCATGGAGAAAATAATTTATCTTCACAAAAAGAAATCTCCAAGGTTCTGACAGATTACTCTCCAAGTATCATTTCCCAATGTTCCCAAGTTTAAGAAACCCATTCAATAATCATCCTCAAAGTTACAGGTTCTTATTATATCAAAAACACCAGATATTTGTCGAAAGAACCTGCTTAGAAATCAGTTCTTTGTTAGAGACTGCAGGATAAATGTTATTTGTAGAAAATAAGTACTGGCAGTTATGGATTAGGAGTATACATCTGACAGGCTGTAAATTGGGGAATGTAAAGTTATTCGTAGTTTGAGGACAGATAATACTCAGTAGGAGACTTTTGTCTCTAGGAGAGCAAGTGCGTGGTTGTATTTGTGTGATTACAATGTTCTACGTTATAAACATTACTTTAGCAATTGGTGGTTGGTTCTATCAAAACGGCACATAGGATAGTCTTCTAATACTTATTATACCTGCAACTAGTTCCTAAGAGAGCACAGAAACTTTCTCCTTTGAGATCTGCTGGAAGTACAGGATCCTGCAGCGGTCAAAATATTGAAAAATTAAAATGTGTGTATTAATGCACTTGAATAACATATTTTAGAGAATGCCTTTTTAACTGGAGAAGGGGCAGATTTAGAGTTTATAATTGTCTCTAAAATAACTTAAGTACATGTTCAAAATATCCTTTTTTTTCTTGCATCAGGATGTACATGAAATAGTGTACCTTGAATGAATAATTGATTTTCACCACATAATTTTCACCTGCAGGGATTTCAAATCGATCAAATGCATATTTTCTCTGCAAAAATGAAAGGAATCACAATTAAAAGAAAAATAAAGAAATCCAATTGGCACAGAAGCATCCCATAACTGATTTATGCACTCCAGGACATGACAAAATTATGTAGTCAGCAAACCTTAACAGGTGCCATGCTAAAGTTCGAAACTTCGATATTCACCAAATGCTGTGCTATCTCATTCTTAACATCCGATACTGCATCCTACAATTTTAACAAAAAAATTGACAAGACAGAACCCATCAACCCCGGGATATGACAAAAATAGGGTAAAATTAAAACTAAATAAAAACAAAAGCTGATAGTACATACATGTATACCAGAGAACAATCTACAAACTTACTTGCAGCTTTTTAAAGAAATCCGCAGAAGAAATTCGAGACTCCTGAAAATCTCTCTCGAGACTCGTCATCCCTTCAGTGCGATGCAAAGGTTGGGTAGGAACTGCATAGACACACCTTTGCATGCTCTTCACAATAACACAGCAACTCTGATACAAATCCCCTGTTTTAACCTGAAGTTAATTGAGAATGCAAATCATCAAAGTAATACTCGCTAGCAGCAATGAGCAACCGACTGTTGCTCAACTCAATCTTCCATTGGACAAGTCCAAAAAAGCAAACCAAGTTTCAATAATAATAAAAATAGTAACAATAGGATACTTCACACTATGGCATTGCCAGTTGACACACTACCCATGCTGATGAAAATCTAAGACTTCCAGCTAAAATCTTAAGGGTTAAAGAAAACAAAAGTAGCATTATGTACCATGGATGAAAAGGTTAAAAAACTATTGAAATAAGACAATCTGCGGTGTAAAAGTACCTTCCCAAACAGATAGAGGGTGCCCCTATTTTCCCCATAAAACTCCTCGTAGGCATCTAATATATAGAAAGGCAGTGATCCATCTTCCTCCAGATCAAACTCTGAGAGTTGCTGGTTCTGCCAAGCATCCTTCGAATCAGTAACATCAACCCCACCAGCACCGCGTATTGCTTCCTTCCAACCAGCAGTCGCAGACAATGCAGGGTCCTCCTCTTTATTAACCTTCGCGTTCAAAGTGAATACCTCCTTTTTCGCATCCGCTATCACTTCAATTTCAAAACTATTCACATCTTTCTCCTTAACCAAGCATTCAATAATTTGACATTCATCAGCTCCCACCATCTGTGCCTGTCCATTTTCAGAACTACCACGCCCGAAATCTTCCATTTCATGAACCACCTCGCTCTTTTGCTCAAACCCCGAATCAAAACCATCACTCTCAACAACTACCTTAACAGACTCAGCGTTACAATGTTCCGGCAACGAAGAAAAAGCTGTCAGTGTATCAACAGAAGGATTATCCCTAAACGTATTATTAACACGCAAAGCATTGTTTGCGTCGGAAGTGGAAGAGGAATTCCCTTGCGCCCTTCTCCGCCTCAGTCTATCAGTCTCGTCTGCAGCGAACTCCGCGATAACATCGTCGACGATGCTCTCGGAGACTTTGTCGTCTCTGCTCTTCTTGAAAACGGAGGAAGTGAACATGGAGGACAATCTCTGCCCTCCCATCATGGTCGCAGCGGCGGAGAGCGACGAAGAAGGTCGTTTCGGCTGGGGATCCTTCTTCTCGATCTTTTTCCGCTTCGGCCTCTCCGATTCTCCTTCGGATTCATCGGAGGAGAGAGTGTATCCGGCTTGAGACCAGTCCTCTTCCTCACCCTCATCACCGTATCCAATTCCTTCATCGTCGACTATGAAGGAGCGCGCCTGCTCGCGGCGCTTGGCGACGAGGGCGTTGTACTCGTCCTCGGGGACAGTGTCATAGACAGGGTTCTCTAACCTGATTTGGGGCCCAGTGCCGTCGGACCGACGACCGCCACGGAGGCGGGCCTTGAGACGCTCCAACGCTTCGCTGCGGACGGTGGACTCCGGTCCCCTCGGCCTCCGCCTCCCGCTTACTGGCTCCTCATCCGCCATCTCTGTGTCTTTCTCGATCTCTGACTGATGTGAAGTGAGTGTGTGATTGACTGTTAGAGAAGACAATGTGTTACCCTAAGGGTTTTGAAGAGAACGCGGGAAATTGTTCTGTTTTTGCCGCGCTTTCTCGTGCCAATATTCACAATCATCTAAATTTTACATTTTTTAATCAATTTTCTTGTCTTTTTAATATTTTTAATAGAATAATTCTTTTTTACTTTTAAATAATTATTTATATGTTTTATATTTTTAATGAAGTTATACATTCTTTTTTATTTAATACTCAAAATAATAAATAATATATTTGATAACATTTTAATAAATGATGAATGCTAAAAAATTTAAGTTTTAATAATATATTGACATGTTTTTTAGCTGAGGGTGAATCAAGGTTTAACTCCGTGAACATATTTTGAGTAGAGAGTTTGTCCACGTTTGGAAATCATTTATAAAATTTATAAAGATATCTTCGTATACCTTCTGTCCCAACCATACACATTGATGATGGATATATCGGTATGGTTTTCCTATACCGAATTCTAAAGTTTATTATCTATCAAATCAACCTAAGTAATTATTGTACGTGTTATTGTATGTAATTAATTTACGTATTTATATTTATAATCTTCTTATTAGTTTATCACTACATAATTAGTGTGTAATTTGAAGAGATAATATCTTCATACATTTGTGCATATTTTTTTTTTACCACCGGGGAGTTTAATTAAAGGGTTAGTTTTCATGTTTTGCAACCTGACACTCACAGAGACATGTGTTTCAATTGAAGGAAAATCAAGGATTTTACCTCCACGGTGAACAAAATTATTCAAATTATAATATTTGGAGTCGGGAGTTTGTCCTGAGGCTAAGTTTGTAAACCATTTATAAATATATCTTTATAATTTTATTTTATTTTAAATAATCTTTTATTTATTTATGCGGGTCAGCAGGCTAAAACCTGTCACACCCGTTGTTGGTCCGCGCATGCTTCAGGTTATGCGGAGCAATCCTAAACGGGTCAGCGAACTAGATTAGTGAGTCTGTCCTGTGTTTTTTGGTAGCGGACATCGGACAGTCCACGTAACTCGCCCGATATTATCATTCCTACTTTATTCCACCTATTGTCATTACTTTATAATAATTAAACATATTTAAAAATGTTAGGCATCACTATACACTTGAAATCATATCATGGTTCACTTAAAAATAATTTCTTTAATTTTTTTATTGTTTTTGAAAAATGATAATTTCATCTTCATTATTGAAAAAAAAAAAACATCGATTTTTGAAAGATACATCTATATACTTAGACATAAGAAAAATGTTTATTTTTTATATAATAAATATTATATTTCTATAATACACATACTAATAAATAATCTTATATAAGAAATTTCTATTTTATATTTATTGTACCTTTTAAATTATAATATAAGGTGGTTTTTAG
>Ga0123341_1000611_pt1 | contig 22974 bp, 13 predicted proteins | sample Turbeapinknodule_FD_89959 | JGI IMG/M metagenome (GOLD analysis project Ga0123341, IMG submission 89959) | Root nodule microbial communities of legume samples collected from Mexico - Turtle bean Mexico pink nodule | ecosystem: Host-associated > Plants > Roots > Nodule | place: Mexico: Nepantla...
GCGGAGCTTCTGCGGTTTCGTCGCGACCAATCACGTCCCTTGTTGACGCGCCCGCTTCAGAGCTGGATTTCTGATTGAATAGCTGCGTAAGCTCATCGATGAGGAGGTTTCGGCGCGCCGAAAGCCTTTGCTGACGCTCATGCATCTCCTCCGCCAATGCGGCGAGTGCAGGCAGATCGGCGAAGCGGCGCTCTATACTTGCAACCGTGATCGCATTGGCAGCAGCTTCTGCATTCGCTTCTGCGCTAGGAAGATCGGCTACGATATTTTCGACTTCTGCAAGTTTTTCGAGCGTCGCGGGGCTTGCGATCAGTACGGTAATCTCAGGTGAAAGAACCTCGTTGGAGGGTGGTTTTGCGCCGAATAGCGCTAGTCGGCGAAGGATATCCGAAACGTCGGATGCAGGGGGTCGGTCTGCGAAGCGCGCTGCCAGTTCGCAAAGCTGAGCAAGAATTTCGAAGTCAGGTCGACTGCTGAGTTCGTCGAGCTCGGATGCTAGCTGCGCAATCGTTTTTATCAAGTCGTCGCGCTGCTTGGTGCTTGGTCGCTCGATTTCGGAGAGTGCCTCAAGTACATTCTGTCCGAGTGTGCCGTGTCCATAGGGAAGGACATCCAAATCGGTGGCCCCGTCTGAGCCCTCTATCACTTCTTCAATGGCATTATTGGTGATGTTGTCTCGGTAGTTGCTTAGCGTTTGAGTTACGAGATCGAGAAAGTGATCACCGTCTCGCTCCTCGTAGAGACGGCGGTAGTGATAAATTGCATATTCACAGAAGGCAGCGACAGCTAGGTCAGGCTCGACAGCCCCGGGAATGAGAATTTCACCGATCCGGTCGGCCATACTCCCGTTGCTGTCGAGACAAAGCCGGGCGAGAGGAAGTTTGGCGATGATCCTTGCCAGCTTGTCCGGGTGATTGCCGTTCTTGATGCCGAGCCGGGCATTCGCCACCAAGACTTCAAAATGGGGGGCGAGCCAAGGATGGTTCTCGAGGATTCCAAGATAGGTGTCGTAAAAACCTGTCGTGTCGCGGGCATCGATGCCAAGTTTCAGGAAAGTGCAAAGGTGTTTTATGTCCCGAACGCTCATACGATTTACTTTGACAAGATAGTCGACAGCACGGGGGGAAATTTCACGTAGCGGAAAGCGAGCGCAATCTGACGAGTCCTCCCAGCCGTCCTTGTTCCATCCGGCCATCTTCGCACGACAGATGGCCGCATCGCTATTTTCTGCCAGGCCTTCGGTCACAGATGCCTTCTCGATGACGTTCTTCAATTTGCTGGCGTCAGACATACCAGTTGCGTCCCCAAAAGCTGCAGTCACGTGTTTGATTGTGTGTCTATTTCAACGCCTTCAGCAGCCAGAATCGCCTGGATCCAAGCGAGGGCCGGCCGGCGATCGAAGTCATGCCAGAACCGCTGATTGGAATAATCATTTAGACATGACGTACAGCTCGTCACGCAATCCGGATTTACACAGGTCAGAATTTCCTGGGCAGCCACGAGGAGGTCTGCGACTCTGTACCCGTCCTCCTTCGTGAGGCGAGTTGTATAACCTGCGCCGCCAGAAACCGAGTCATAAAGAACAACCACGAGATGGCCATTTAGTCTCTGGACAATTCCTCGAATGTCGCGCGAGTCCGTTTCAAGCAAGTCGGCCGCAGCAAGCCGAAGAGCCTCCTGAAGAGTGCGGTCGAGGCGACGGTCATGGGCAATGGCGACACCGTTTTGGTCAGCTGGAAATCCGTCGAAGAGAAACGCGCGGACATCGGTTTCAAAAACATGAGCGAGGTCGATGGGATACACCGGCTGCGTCGGATCGGAGCGGCATTCAAGGCCGCTGCGTGGATTGGCGTGAGGTTCTAGAAATGACGGACGCTGCCATGCCATGTCCGGGCCATGGCCACGCACGGGAACTGCGTGCTCGCAGGTTCTGCACCACGCAAACCCGCCACGTCGCTTTCCGCGGTTGACAGCTATGATCCGCCCTAACTCGGGCTCTGGCCGGTTTGATCCAGGCGCTGCGAAAGTCAAAATACTGGAGACGTCCGTAGCGGAGTACTTCTGCCAAGGTGCCTCAGTAAGAAGAAGTGCTTCGTCCGAAACGGTCGGTCGTAACCGGCTTGCTCCAGGATCCCGGCCAGAGCCGTCATTAACTGAGGTCAGGAAACCATGCGGGCGGATGAAGTCTCGCGTGATCGCCGATCTTGGGAAGGTGTGGCCGCATTGGTGGCAATCCCGCTCCGGCTCGGCGCCCTGAGTGGTAATCTGTGGCGAGTGACAGGCTTCGCAGATGCGGTATTTAGACCGGTCAATAAAGGCGTCGTCGCCTGTGAATTTTGATCGTTTGGATATGCCGGCACTAGTCCAAACGCGCCCGCCTGCGACCACTTCAGCGCCGGGCGCATATTCGGAGATTCCGATCGCACCATCGCGATCAAGTTCGAGGGTTGCCGTGTCTGCTGACTGGCCGGCGGAGTTGATCACCTCGAGAGAGACTGAATGCACTGGGAAGGAATAGGTAGGAATGATAGCGCGCTTTGAAAGCTGGTCTACCAGAAACTGGTCCACAAAGAGACGCTGTTGCGTACGAAGCACGCCAAGCGAGCGGTCGATTCTCTGGAATCTTTCAGTGGCAGTCTTATCGAGAATAGCACGCTCCTTCTCGAGATCGTCGATCGCGTTCTGCATTAACTGCCAACGGCCCCAGATCGCGTCGGCGAGCGCATGTAGACGCTCGCGCATAACCTCAGAAAGCAGGGCGGCGTCGAGGGCGATTCCAATGAGCTCCGACGGCAGACGATTTCCAAGCCGCGCTGCGCCGTCGAAAGCGCTCGCGGCGTCCGGCCCGGCCAACCAGTTCGCGAGGTCGCTATCAAAGCTTTGGCGGGCTTCGTCTGTCAACGCTAACGCGAAGACATCCTTAAGTCTGGGCGAACCCATTCGAGCGTAGCCCGCCAAACGATGTTCGAGATAGCGTGCCAGAACGAAGGAGATTTGATGGCGTCGGAAAATTCCAGCGTTGTCCAGGGTGAGGTATGGGACCTTCGGCCTGGTGGCTAAATATTCGTCGAAAATTTCGAAGACCGCCCTGTCAAAACGGCCGGAGCGAGCGGTCGTCAGCACGATCGGCGCCACTTGTGCACGGCGCCCGGCACGGCCAGCGCGTTGTTGGTAGTTTGCGATCGAGGGCGGCACATTCTTGCACAGGACAGCCTCAAGATCGCCAAGGTCGACACCCATCTCCATTGTGGTCGTGCACGACAGAAGATTGATCTCACCTTTCTTGAATTCTTCTTCGATGTCGGCCCGAACGTGGCTTGCGATGGCAGCTGTATGTTCTCGCGCGATGGCCATGCGCGGATGCTCTCGGTAGCGGGCTACATAGTGGTTGCGCGCAGCCATCTGCTCCCGCGCGTCCGATGTGATCTCGCTAAGGGTGCCTGCGCAGCCCATGGATTGACAGACACCAGCTGTATCGAATTGAGTGCGTCCGCCACAATGACTGCATTGGTACAGGCGCACAGCATTTCCAGGCAATACGATGAATGAGGCATCTAGCTTGAGTGCTCGGCCGACGCCATGTTTAGCGGTCATGGAGCGAGGATGTTCGATGGCCTTCCAGAAACCTACCAGCACATCTCGGGCTTCAAGATCGTCTATCTTGGTACCCATCGCACGTCCCATTTTCTTTAGCAGTGCAGTGAAGCGGTTGTCGCGCCCCGGCGAGGGGATCAAGGCGAGTGCGAGATCAGTATGCGGATTGCGTTCGCGACTCACGCAGCGGTTTCGTTGGCGTGCAATACGGGTCCAGATCGATTCATCGGTTAGATCAATCATGCCCGATTCCTGCTCCGCAATCGCGCGGTGCTCGCGCGCGATTTTGAGAAGGTAGCGCACAAAGGCCCCGGCGAACGGCTTAAGGGGAATAGGCAATACCGCTTCCACGGCGCTGACCGGGCGCTCAATCTGGCTGTGGTCGATACCGATGAGCCCGAAACCTTCAAGACTTAGTCGACCACGACCAAACACCGTAAGTTCCGCGGCAATAAGAGCTTTCAAACGCAGCCGCTGGTTGACGCTTGTTTCGAGGCTTGGAACGACGCCCGGCACGTACAGGCGGAGCCCATCCTTTCGTAGCTCGCGCTCGACAGCGCCAACGAGATTGTCGATATCAATCGCGCCGCTCGCTTCGACTACTCTGAGGATCGCGCCGCGGATCGCTTGCTCTCGTGACGTGCGTTCGAAAAAGGGGGCAAAGAATGCTGCATCCTGTCGATTATCGGAGAAGACAAGGAGGTTTCGCCCACTCATTGGAGGTTGGGTGCCGAAATCCTTCTCAGGCAGCGCCTCAAGCAGGGTCTGCGCAGCAACCGCTGCGATGGCTTCATCGCCCGGGCGCACGGTCGTGATCGGCTCGAGGTATCGAGAGGAGCGGTGCCGACATGCAACGCAAGTCTCTAGATATCGCCCGCCCTCGTCTGGATCTTCCTTGAGTGGAATATCCTCTAACGCAACGGCGCCGATATCGTCGATATCCATAGGTCTGCCGGTTAGTGGATCGATATGTAGAAGTTGCGGAGCCGCGTCGTTCTCGTCGTCGTAATCCTCCTCGACCGCGAGACCGCCGGGCACGAGTCGAAGGATGTGCCGGCCTCCAGCAGTTGGCACGGGCTCAAGCCCAAGCGTGCTCTCCCAAGCCTCGACATAGGGTTCGCCGCAGTTCCGGCAAACATAGAGTTCGAAAGCCGGCCTATCGTCGCTCGAAAACTCGGCGCCGATAACGACTTCACCAAGACCCTCAGGAGCGTCAGACTTGAGCGCGACGCCAACTCGGTCCGGAGAGCGGGAAATGAGATGATACCGAGCGGGAAGCAGCGGAAACACGGTGGCATCCTCGCTAACCGCGAGCACGCCGACAGCAATGAGCCCGGTAAGCGCCGGCACGGCAGCGCTGCCGGCTTGGGGGAAAATCTGATGGGCCAACTGCTCAATAGGCATTGCGCCGCCATCAAGTCTGCGCGCGATAGCAGCGATCTCCGAGAAGCTGGCAAGCCGTTCAATTAAAGCATCTCCGAACGAAGCAGTATCGGAAAGCTTTAGCTCAGGTAATTCGAGCAGATCCGCTTCGAAATTCCAGTCGTCGACGCTCATCGGCGTCGTATTCTGGGTTGCTTGCCTGGCAAGAGCCGCAAGTCCGCCCGCTATCGCCCAGCGCTCTGGACTGAGGCCGCTCGCAGTGGGATTGGACGAGAGCCTAGGGTGCAGTTTCTTTTTCGAAGTAATGACGGCGTGTTCGCCGTTAAAAGTTTCGCCGAAGAGCCGACCAGCGAAGTCGGCGAGTTCGGCTTTACGGGTAGGATCAAGCGATGCAGATGTGCCGACGCAGCGAACTTGGCCCTCAGGCAGATCAAGATGGGCCTTCAAACGCCGCAGAAGGAAGGAAACCTCAATTGCCTGCGCGCCCGCATAAGTGTGGATCTCATCGAGAACGAGCCATCGAAGATCGGCAAGGTCGAGAAGCGGCCTGTTGGTTGGAAGTAGAAGTATATGCTCCAGCATCGCATAGTTTGTAATTAGGATATGCGGTGGGTTTTGGCGCATTTCCTGCCGTGACAACAGCCAGTTTCCAGAAACATCCGCGTCTTCTCCGAAGATGTTCAGGAAGCTTGGAGTTGAACGTAGACGTGTTGCCTCCTCGTCCCGCATGGCGCGCGATTTCACCTGGCCTGTATAACGGCCGATGGTGATTCCTGGATCGCCAAGGTCGCGGAAGACTAGAGCTGCGATTCTGTTCAACTGATCGTTTGCCAGCGCGTTCAAGGGATAGACGATAATCGCCCGCACACCAGGGCGGCTAAGATCGCCTTGAGCGAGAATGTCGTTAACCAGCGGGTACAGGAAACTCTCGGTCTTGCCTGAACCGGTTCCTGTTGCGACCAAATAGTTCTCGTTGCGCAGCAGAGCGTCTTCTTGGTGAGCATGCAAAGGCCGAGACCAAACGGATGGGGCGTTCTGGCCGAAGACAGTCCAGGGCGGAGCGAGAAGTCCCGCTTCTGCTAGCGCCTTCAGGCTTCTTCCCTTCACGTAGTCTGGCAGTGTTTCGACATAGGGGCCTTTTACGAAGTCCAGTTGGCCAATGCGCTGCCGAAGTTCTGCGGCAAGGTGAGGAGCTCTAATTTCATTGATTGGCGACGACGCGGCGACAAAACGTGCCAAGGTCGTGTTCAAATGTTCGCGAAAATGGTTCGGATCCAGGTCGGTCACGTTGTCTTCTCGTTTTGGATGATGGCATGGTGCCAGAGAGCCCGGAAATAGCTGAAGATCTCGATCCCAGCGCGAATCATCATGGTCAATGTTTGGCCCGCGTGTGAGCGGTCCAGTCCCGTGCGGAAAGATACTTTAGTGAGAAAATCCTCGGCCTCGTGACGGGCACATGCGCGGGCCAAGCGCTCAAGCGTCGCGGCGATCCGGGCGACACGTTTATCGCCGCCGCCGGCCTCATCGAAACCACGAAGCGCTTCAAGTTTGTCGACGTGCGTGTCGCAGATGAGCGATGCCGAGATGGCAATCGGACCAAAGGTAACAAGATCGCGCAAATCTGTATCGCGCAAGCGATAACGCAATGCTCGGAATCCATGTTGGAGGGCGTTCGCCCCTGCCGCCGGCGGGAGAGTCGGATCCTCCGCCACACGCTTCAGCCACGTGGTTAGGGGGTGTAGCTCGGCCTCCAGATCGGGGAGATCCTGCACCTCGGGGAACTCACTCATGCGTGAAAGTGGCGAAAGACCCGAAGCCTCGGAGAGGTTACGGAAGGCATACAGCGGCCCCTCGAAGATCCAAGGGGCAACTCCGAACAGATCGTGCCGCGGTGGCTGATGGTCCGCGCGTGAGACATTGAGAATTGGAAGTATTCGCCCGATGACTCTGGCAGCTCCAGCAACTTCCGCAAGACAATGCGCGTAATTTGGTCCAAGAACCGAAAGCACGTGGCCGTCAAGCGCGAAGGGCGCTGGTTCGGCAAGGAATTTGGCCAGCCGAACGACTGCGAGAGCATCCGGTGGCGCAATCGGCCCTGTCGTTGCAATTGCTATCAAGGCGCCCGTGGCGTCTTTTACCGGCTCGAAGTTTCGCGTTTCGGGAGATCGCAACCAAAAAAGCGCGCGAGATGGTGGCATGTGATCGTATTTGGCGAGCCTGACAGTAATGGCGCCTGTATCAAGATCGGCGACCACACGGACACCGTGTGGCAGGGGGGCCTCGACCGGAACGCGGCCAAAGGCGATAGCTCCTTCTCGGCTCCCGCCAACGGCGTCATCGATCCGAATCATGAGCGCGTCAAATTGAGATTGTGGAGTGAATTGAAGCACGACCTCTTCTGGTCGATCATCCACTGATGTGGAGGTGGGATCGTAAACTCGCTGAACGCGCGCTAGGATGTCAACTTTGCCGTCCTTCCGACGAAGGGCGATTCTGTCGTCATCGTTGTCGATGGTCTCTAGCTTTTCTGCGCCGATTTCCAGTTGCTGCCGGCTCAAAAAAGGGCGTTGTACGATATTGCCCAGCACAAATAGATCCGCATCCTTGTCGCTCGACCTTAGTAGAAGCGTATCATGGCGGCCGTCGTGGCCCAGCACGATGCGCCCCTTTCTCGGTACATAAACTCGATCCCCAATGCCGGCCCGGCAGTGCCAAAGTTTCTCGCCACGGGCGGTAAGGCGAAATTCACGTGTTGTGCCACCGTCGCGAATGCCCAGGACGGCGGTTTCCACTTCCGATCGCGGGTCTATTGAAAGCTTCCCATCAAGGATCTTGAGCCCCGCAACTCGGGCTGGATCGATGTTGCCAGGCATCGGTACATCGCAGAGGTCGGTCACCGGTGTGGGAACACCTGGCCATATCCACGCCGCAACGGATATTTCTGAGCGGGCCTGCAGGTCGCCGGCCGCGCCCGGAGCTAGTGCCTCGAAAGTCACGCGAACGGGATCCCCAGTCGCGTGAAGGCCGAAGGCGGATAGTGGTGTGCTCACGATACCGCTCGGGTCCGCCTCGACGCTGACATAGCGGGCTCTCCCGTCAAATCGAGCCCGGAGAATTCGAATTGAACCTCCGATTTCAGGATCGATCTTAAGGACCAGTTCTCCATCTGCCGCCAAAAGCGGACGCGTGCCATCTCGGCCGATCGTGCCGGCATTGATCCAAAGTGCTGTCTCTACTGGTGAGGTGATAGAAACGGGCGGACGCCCGGAAAAGTTCAGTTCATCGCCCTTCTCTGTCCACGCAATATGCCGGCAAGGGTCTGCGCTCTGGATACTAGATCCAAAGGAAGTTGCCTCGAATGGTTCCGAGGCAATCACCACCTGTCGTTCGGAGGCAACAGCGATTCTCTTCGTTTTGAGTGGGCTGCGCGTTAATAGGCCGCCGCTGTCTGCATCGAAAACTAAAATTTCGTCTGACGCAGGTGCAACCTCAATTTCCTGAGCGATCGAACCGACGGTCCAAATGATTTTCTCAGGCCAAGGCGCTCTGATAGCTACCTGGCTTCCGCCGGGGAGCTGAGTCGGGAAAGCGCCGAGTTTGACACTCTGGGTGCTTCGCGAGGGTTCTGCCTCGAGCGCGAGAGTAAATCCGTTCCAGAAGAGCCGTGGAGGCGCCACCAAGTCCGATCGATGCCTGCCAAACGCACTGGCAGCTTGGTCATAGGCAGTGAAAAGCATAGCCTCCGCTTCAGTAAGCGGCGCATTGGCGCGACGCCAGGCGTCGAAGCGCCGCGCGCAATAGGCGGATTGGTCAAAGGAAATCGCAGCATTCAGACGCGTTAGGTTCGGGCAGCGCGTGGCGACGGCACGCCTTTGCCAATCCCGGGCGGAGGTTGTGTCTTCGATAGCTGGTGGTCCGAGATGAAGTGCTGCGCTCACGAAGGCTCGTGCCATGTCTGGCAACTGTGACCTGGCAGGCCCTAATGGAGCAAAAAACAGTTCGGTAGGCTGATTGCCGATAACTGGAAGCCCAATGCGGCGAGCAGCGCGCCGGAAGTGCTCCTTCAGCGCCTCCCGAGCGTGGGCGTCATCGAACCTCTTGTGCGTGAAGAGACTGATATGGCGATAGACCTCGTTGCCATCGGCACCGTACTCTATAGAAAGTGGAGTAAGAATTGCCCATGTCGCAAGCGTCGGACATAACTGAAAAAGCGTATACAGGTTGGTCTGGCGAACAATCTCTAATCCGCGGGCCCTGAGAGAAGCGGAAATTGGCGCATCCACGATAAATGGGGTAGAACTATTGCCGGTCCAGGCCGCAAGAAAATTCGCCTCGATCTGATCGAGTTCGAGCTTCGACAGTGATATCCTTTTATAGTTTTGCAATGCCTTAGGCCAATATCCAGTAATGCGTCGCGATGAAACGTCTTTGTCGGCCACCACTCTACTTCGCGTAGAAGAGCCGAGGAGCGAACGCGTTACAAGTGGCTGTAATAGTTTTTCGGCGCCGATGATGCGGTACTTGTGATTATTGAGGAAACTTGAGACACACTTAGGGTAGTCATGCTCGTCTCCGTGAACCGCATTTCCGGACCTCCCATTTCAATTATTCCTTGCCGGCTGTTCATTCGGGGTTGGCAATAGAATACCATCGTGCGCTTAAATTTTTTCTGCGACAAGACTCGCCAACGGGAGCGATCTTTCCGCAGATGACCTGCCACTGAACTTTCATCCAACGGCGACTAGAGCCGCAGTATTCTATCCTGCTATTTGCCTCGGTAGTATCGGATCAGTGGCTGGTGCTCGTCACTGTCCGGCTGCATGTGTCGGTTCGTGATCCCGGCCGCAAGGTCGGCAGGTGGCGCGAAGAACTCCTTATCGATCAAGACGAACTGGGTCTGCCGAAGTTCTCCGGCATTCAGCTGGTAGAGCATGCGATAGAACCCTTCAAACTGCGCCCTGTTCTCCCGCTCACTGATGTTCTTCATCGGGGAGTCGATGATTAGGAGCTCGGGCAAGGGCGCGTGAAGCTGTGCCGCGATGCGGTGTAGGGCGATTGCAAAGCAACATTTGAAGAGGGTCTTCTTCCCGCCGCTGCTGAGTGAGGTGAACGTCGAGCGCGTGAGGTCGCTCGGGTCGGCGCTGAGGATCGCGGGGTAGAAGTCGGGCGGGTTCAACTCCACATGGTCGTTGCGCTGGATGCCCGGCACTCCGGACAAGGCCAGGCAGTCCAGGAAATAACTGCCGAAACGATCGAGACTTGTTCGGTCCGCCTCCGCTTTGGTGCGCGCGTCTTTAAGCGCCTCTCGCTTCGCCTGTTCCAGCGCGATGATCTGGGCGAGAGCCTCTCGCTGTTGTTGCAACAAGAGGGGCAGGCGTAGGAGCCAGGCTATGCTCGCCAACTCGGCCTCGAGTGCCGCGCGCTCTCGCTCTTTCAACAGGCTCATCGACAGGAAGGCGGAATCCTGCTCGGCGATTGCCCGATTTATGTCGGCTTCGGCCTTGTCTTTGGTCTGCAGCAAGGCTGACCGCCGCGCCCGCATCTTCGCCAAATTGCTGTCGATCGCGGCGATGGCCTCCTTCAGCTCTGCTCGTCGACTGGCGATGTCGGCCTCAAGCGCCGCGACCTCGGAGGGATCAGCGAGGTCGACCAGATCTTCCTGCCCGCACACCTCGCAGCATTGCGCTGGGCGGGTCGGCAGAGCTTGCGTGCACCGCGGGCAGGCGCTGAATGCAACGTCGCCGAGGATTTCGCGTGCTTCTGCGGAGCGCTTGAATTTCAGGCCCAACATATCGATTTCGTTACGATGCCGCACGTGTCGGTCGCGCATGGCGCGGAGTTCATCAGCGTCGAGGTCGATCTTGGCGATATCAGACCCCAAGCCCCGGGCCGTCTTCGCCAGTTCGTCGATGGCATGGGTGGTCTGCTCCTCGCGGCGCCCTTCGCGTAGCGCTTCAAGCTCCGCTGTCACCTTGACGATCGAGGCGCGAAGTCCCGACTCGCGCTCTGCCACTTGCGCCTCAGACTCGATGCCGACCTCTGCTAACGCCTTGGACAGGCTATCGATCGACGCAACGCGGGCGGTTCTGTTCGCCCGCAGCTGGTCGAGCTCCGCTTCCAGATCGGCGACCCGCTCGTCGTGGTAGCCGATGACATAGCGGATCACGTCGCGACTCTTGAGCCGCATATAGAACTCAGCCGATTCTTCGAGGTAGAAGAACGAGCTATCGATGTGGTCCTGATCGAGGTAGCAGTACCAAAGCAAGTCACGAAGTGATAAGCGGACGATCTTGCTGTCTGCCTTCGCCTTGCTCTTGCGAACCCGCGGCGGATTGATCTCCGAAAGCCAAAAGATCAGGTCAGACAACGTTTCGACGCCGGTCTCCGGAACAACCTCGCCCGCAGCCACACGGGCCGGAATGACGATCGAATAGCGACCCTGTTCGTCCTCCCACGAAGCAAAGACGTCGGAGGCGTCCCGAGCCCGCTCGATGCTGACCGTGGCTCGCTCAAGCTCAATGGTCAATGTCGCCGAGACGAATTCGGCCTGCAGCGCGGGCGACAGCTGGATTGTGCCGCCAAGACAGTAGTCGACCAGCCGGGCAATGCTCGACTTGCCCGCGCCCATTTGACCCCAAAAGTAGCTGAGCTTTGAGAATTCAATCTGCTCGTCGGCGCGGCGTAGCGACAGATTTAGAGATACCAAATTAAATTTCATCGGGGCTCTCCGCTGATGGCGAAGGTCTCCGCCTCGAGGTTGCTGGCGCCGATCTCAGCGCCCCATTTCATGCCCGTTATCTCCGGCACGACTTCGTAGACGAAGTCTTTTAGTTTTGTCGCAGACATGGCCCCGACCGCTTTCATCACGACGGCGCCTCTTGTTGCGAAATCCTCGAAGGCGGGACGATTGGCTAGCTCGTCTGCCAACGTGCGACCGCGTTCAGTCAGGCCGATTTCGATCTTGCGGCCGCTGAGCGACAAGGTGATGAGGCCGCGAGAAGACAGGAGGCTAAGCCAGCGCCGATAGCGGCCGTCCCAAGGGCCGTAGCGGAACCGGATCATCTTGGTTTCGACGGTCGTGCGCTCCCGCGGCAGCACCGCTGCCTCGGCTGGCGACTGGTTGAGCGCGGCCAACGCCCGTTCCAGATAAACCGGGTATCGAAGCAAGAAATCCAGCTTCGCAAGTTTTGTTATGCCTTCGACTGGCTTCGGGGCGCTTTTGCCGCGCTTGTCGGCGCTTCGCAGCAGCACCAGCAGGCGGGCGAGGTGCAAGCCGTCGGCATTCTCAGCGTCGGCCGCCGCCTTGAGGACGGAGAGGCTCATCCTTCTCCCCCATCTAATTGAAAGCGCTCACTCCACCACACGCGGCAGTCGTCGGTCAGCAGCGCCTCGGTCCCCATCAGCAATTCATAGGGCGCGCCACTAAGCAGTTCCTTCCGCTGGCTCTCCAACCTGCGCAGTCGCGTTGACACGTCGTTGAACATGGCTTGCCCGAACGGCGCTCCTACGGTTCGACGGAGCATATACGCCTCCAGGCACTCGCCGTGGACAGCCTCCTCCACCTGTCGGAGCTGGCGGGCAGCCGAAACTGGATCCTTCGCCTGCTCCTCCAAAAAATGATACTCGGCCGCTTGCTCACGTGACTTCATATAGTCGACCAAGTCGCCGACACCGCCGCGAGCCAGTTTCTGCTCTAAGATGCGCTTGGGCCGAAGCTGACCAAGGCTGATGGTCGGAGGGCCCTGATAACGGAACGCGTCGGCGGCCTTCGATGGTGGGATCAGGGTCACGTCAGCAATGACAATGCGTTTAGCCGTGATTACCGGATCGTCAGTCATCCCCGACGACACTTTCGCAAGGTAACGATCCGGGTCGACCACATATAGTGATGCGGCGCGATGAAACCGAGCGACGAGGTCGTTGCAGAGCTCGCGAAGAGCGCTCGGAGCGAGGTGCGCACATTCGGTCAGCCCGCCGACATGTTCTTGAGCGAGGGCTGCGTCGAAGTCTTCACGCGAAGGGCCTTTGACGGTTTCGAGCCGCCGCAACACTTCGAAGAGCTGCGCTTTTTCCGCGCCGAGTTCCGCCGCTAAGGTGTCGAAGGTGTTTCGAAACGGCGGCTGCATCGCCTCTGCGTTGCTACAGGACCTGACGTGATCCAACATGAGACCCGGGCAGCGGCCGCGACGTTTGTCGTCCGTGCTGGCCGGTGTGACCGAATCCACGTCGGAGTTGGACACGAACACGAACTTCGCGATCTGCCCAGGAAATGCCGTCATGAGATCGACGAAGCGGCCGATTGATTTGGTGAGGGCGGCGGACGTCAGTGTCCAGGCGCCGTTCTCAGGTCTCGATGTCTTGATCTGATAGCCGTCGAAGAGGCCATCGGGCCGCTCGGCTAGAAAGTCTTCATGGTGTTCACAGTAGAGGGCGATGTAGTTCAGCGTGCCGCGTCGCATGGCGGCCAGAAGCACCACTCCATACTGATGTTGGTAACGGAAGTTGCGTTCGGTCTCGTCGCCAGGATCCGCGCTGGCAGTCGTTTTAAGCCGTGCACCGACGTCGGCTTCCTGTAATTGAATATCCCCGCTACTCAAACGTAGCGATCCATTTGTTCTGATTTCATACTTAGCCGCCCCCTCGACGCGATTCTATTCAGATTCCACTTGCTCGACAACCCTAGCGCGCACGTTTATCTACCGCCGCCTCGCACCTATTTAAAATGCTGCGTCACCAACAAAACTATCGCCCCTAAAGCAATCAAATTCCGTAAAAGTTTCGACCGGTTCGGTTGTAACAGCGCGCCGTAGCGCACAAACGGCGGCGGCTCGCCAGTGGCATTTCGAACCGGTCAGCATGCCACAAACACGTTCTGGACGTCTGTTTATCAAATTCCTGTTGGGAATCGGATTAACAGCTTCCAGCCCATATCCAGCCATTCCGGTGTGCAAGTAGCTGCGCCGATTGGGAACTTGATGAAAATATAGCCCCTGAACAACGGGGTCGAGGGTTCATGTCCCTTCAAGGCGCCCGAGCATGATCCGCCGGCGCCACCCGCTGCACGCGATTGCCACAAAGTCACGAAAAAAGCCGGGTCCCGTGATGTTCTTCACGAGACCCGGAAGTCGGCCGGACAGCCGGCCTCTGGGAGAATATGTGCCGTCTTAGGGGCTAGGTGAGCTTTCCGACCGTCTTTTCGAGGATCGCCCACAATTCCTCACCATATTTTTCGCGCCAGCTGGTATAGAAGCCGCCGTCGCGAAGTTTCTGCCTGAATGGCTCGGTGTCTGGCTGATTGAATACTAGACCCTGTTTGGCCAGGACCTCTTTGAGGGACTCCGACAACTTGGCCATGTCTTGACGCTCATCGAGCGCGGCTTGATTGATGTTGCGGCTTACGACATCCTGCACATCTGCCGGCAGGCTTTCCCAGTTGCGCTTGTTGGCAACGCAGAAGAACGCGTCCCACATGTGCCGGGTCAATGCGCAGTATTTTTGGACCTCGACAATATTCGCGGTCTTGATGTTGGCCAGCGAATTTTCCTGTCCGTCGACGACCTTCGTCTGAAGCGCAGAATAGAGTTCATTGAAATTGATGGACGCCGGCGCTGCCCCAAACGTCTGGAACATAGAAGTCCACAGCGCTCCAACTGGAACGCGGATTTTCATACCGGCGAGATCCGCGGGCGAGTTGACTGGATGCGTGCTGGTGGTGATGTGCCGGAACCCGTTGTCCCACATCTTTTCCATCGGGAGGAGATTGACCTTTTCGATGAGCTTATGCAGAGCGACTCCGAGTTCGCCGTCCATCGTTTTCCAAACCGTATCATAGTCCGGGAAAATGAAACCGAGACCATATATCGAGGCCGCCGGAACCATCGTGGACAGTACATTGATACCAGAGTTCAGGAACAGATCGATGCCGCCTGCTCTCACCTGCGACAGCATATCAGTGTCGCTACCAAGCTGGTTGTTCGGGTAGACCTGCAGTTCCACCCGCCCGTTTGTCTCGTGTTGGATGCGTGCTGCCGCCTCCCTTGCGCGCGTGGTGATCGGATGGGTTTCGGCCAGATTGAACGCGAACTTCAGGGAATACTCGGCTGCGGCCGCTCGCTTCATCGAAAATCCGAGCGCCGTGGCGCTGAGACCAAGCGTCGTCGTCATCGTGAATGCGCGTCTTGTCAGATTTACCATTTCGTTCTCCTCCAAATAAGCTCTGTGAATTTTGGTTGGTCGAGGTCGGACTACAGGAAGCCGATCGAGAGCCACGGAACCGCGGCAACCACTGCAAGACCAATGGCCATGGCGACGATGTAGCCGACGATCGGTTTCATGCCGGCGTCGGGGCTGACTCGGGTGATTGCACAGGCAGCGTAATAGCCAACACCGAAAGGTGGAGCGAAGAGGCCGATACCCATCGCCAACACGACAACCATGGCGTAGTGCACCTGATGGATGCCCAACTGCTGAGCAACCGGGAACAGCAGCGGTGCGAACAGTACGATTGCGGGTATCCCCTCGAGCACACTGCCGAGGATGATGAATATGATGATCGAGACGATCATGAAGGTGACCGCACCGCCCGGAAGCGTTGAGAGATTTTGAGCCAGGGCCGTCGAGAAGCCCGATTGCGTCAGGCCCCAAGCCATCGCCGTGGCCGCGCCGATAATCAGAAGGATAGACCCGGACAGGCTCGCCGTCTCGACAAGCATCGGCTTGAGCCGGCGCCAGTCAAACTGGCGATAGAACACCAGACCCGCGACAACCGAGTAAGCAATGCCGATCGTCGAAACTTCTGTCGCCGTGGCGACACCTTCGATTACGGCTGAGCGGATAACGAACGGAAGTGCAAGGGCAGGCAGTGCGGCGAGAAGCAGCTTGCCGATCTGCCGTCGACTTGCCCTCTTGACGTGGCTCGGGTCATCGTTGCGGCAGCGCCAGCGGACCAAGAAGCAAAGGGTTACCGCCAGAATAAGGCCGGGGAGAAGGCCGCCGGTGAACAGCGCGGCGATCGATACCCCGGTTGCGGATCCCACTGTAATTAAGACGATGCTAGGCGGGATTGTCTCAGTCTGGGCGCCCGTCGCCGAGAGAAGTGCGACAAGATCGCCTTCGTCTGCGCCGCGCTCCTTCATCTCCGGAAACAACACGGGCGCGACGGCGGCCATGTCGGCGGCCTTCGATCCTGAAATCCCAGATACAAGATACATCGCAGCCACCAGCACGTAGTGAAGCCCGCCGCGCACATGGCCAAGAAGGCTGGCGAGGAACGCAACCATCGCGCGCGCCATACCCGTCATCTGGATAAGTTGGCCGAGAAACACAAACAGAGGGATCGCAAGAAGGATCAGATGGCTGACACCTTCATCGATCCTGCCGACAATGATCAGAGGCGGCGTTCTGGTGGTCAATATAAGGTAGCCGAATGTAGCGATCGCGAATGAAAAGGCGATCGGCACGCCGCCGAAAACACACGCCGCGACGCCGCCGACGAAGAAGACGAGAAGATTGAGGTTTCCGAGACCGACGAAGACCGGCTTCAGCGCCCAAAACAAGCAGAAGACCGCTGCCACGGCAGCAATCGCACCGAGCGCGAGACGGAGATTCGAGCTCTGCAGAAGCCGCAACACCGCGAAAACAAGCATCAAAGCGAAGCTCGTCGGCAACGCCGAGGCGCGCCATGAGTTCTGAATATTCATCGCAGGCGTCCAGACGTAGGACTCTTCGGTGGCATATTCCAGAGATGCGGGCAGGATCAGTACGAGAAAGGCAAGTGCCGCGGCGACCGAAACCAGTTCAACGAAGCGGCGTTTATCGCCCTTCAACGCGGTGACCACCGCCGTCATGCGCATGTGTTCCTGCCGCTGAAAAGCGACGGCCGAACCAAGCATAGCAAGCCAGAGGAACAAGATTGACGCCAGTTCGTCCGACCAAACCAGCGGGATGTGGAATACGTACCGAGCGACGACGGCCGAAAACAGCAGAAGAATTTCGCAAAGCACCAGAAGTGCTACCGGTATCTCCAGGCACCTTACCAAGGCATGTTCAATCTTGCGTGCCATTGCTGCCAGGCTCGAGGTCCTTGCAACATCTTCGATGGCTCCGTGAACAGTCATAGTGGCCTCCCCATTCGGTAAGGCCTGATCGTTTGCGTGCGGGTGCAACGCAATCGGGTATTTCTCAAAACCTGTCCTCCCACGCTCGCGCGGGCGCACTGCTCCTGCCGGAAAAGCCGGTCAGGTTCCGGAGTTTCTCTAAAGTGCGTTCCCACGAATTCCGCGCACTGCGCTCCTCTGCGCGTAGGTATAAGGTATGATGTCATACCCAATATGGCAAGCACTTTTTCTGCCGGCTGGTGGAGTCTTAAACGGCAACGAGTACGGCCTCCGTCGAGGCATCGATCGGTTACTGGATCGAGATCGCAGAGAATTGCCCTCGACCACATCGAGGTTCCACTGCCTTGTGTGCACAAATGTCAGGGGGATCTTGGAGCCAACGAGTCCTGTTTGGCGACCAGGGCAAGCAGCATCCTATTCATCGCGCCGTCGCAACTCGCCTCCCGAAAACGGCGACCGAACGCTTGTGCCGGCTCGATGTCGCACTATTCCGCCCCTAGTCCTTCAGAGCGGCGAACCTGGCGCGTTCTTAAGCCGAGAACGTGCTTTGCCGGCTTAAAACGCCGGGCCGCCTTATTGACCTTCCGGTTATTAAAAGGCGTCTCAAAAATTCCGGCCGCTTACCGCAGGTCAGCGGCCCTCTGAGTTTCCAGCGCCGCCAATCTCCTCTCCGTAGATTGCTGCGTCGTCAGGTTCCGGTCCTCAGCAGATGCTAGTCCCTCTGGGGGGAGGGAGGTCACACCGGACATAAAATGAAAGTCCTGCTTTGCATCGGCTCTGCTATGCGACGGCTAGATAAAGCGTTGGCTCCTCTGCGCGGTTCGTGTTTGCCGGCCCATCGGCAATTTGGAACCTGGATAGCATCTCGAAAAGCGATGCGGTCTCCTTCGCGAGATTGTTCACGGCAGCAGTCGACTCTTCCACCATAGCTGCGTTCTGCTGTGTCGCTGATTCAATCTTACCGACTGAGAAATTGATTTCCTTGAGCCCGTCCGCTTGAACGCGAGAAACCTGAGCAATGGCGTCGACGTTCTGATTGACGCTTTGCACCTGAACAACGATTTGGTCCAAAGCGTTGCCGGCCTGTTGCACGCGCTGGACCCCATCATTGATATGCAGGTTGATATTTTGATCAGAGACTTGATTTCTTTCGCCGCCGCCGCAGACCTTGGTCTCTGACCTCCTGCGCTACTACCGCGAACCCGAATGCGATAGACAAACGTATCGCCACGCCAAATTTCCGAATTCTCGACATTATTTCCCCCCTGCCTGAGCAAACCTTTTGAACCGCAGATGAGGTATAACCTTATACGTAATACCTTAATCTAAATTCAAGGGCGCAAAGGTTGCGGAAAATGATCCGCTCTGGAATGCACGACAGCCGGGCCTTTTATATCGGAGCTTTGGGAAGTTTGCGCACACGGGCGGCGGATCAAGGCTCTGGCAGACGACGGCTATAGCGAGGCCGATATCGACCGGATCAAAGCTCCGATCGGAATTTTCGGCAAAGCTAAAAGTGCGTCTTCTCTGGCATTGTCGATCGTCGCAGACGTCGTTGCGGCGAGAATGTCTGCCAAATCTTAGATCCAAAATGCAGTCGTCCAGCGAGCCATTACCTGAAGAAGAGATGACCGCCTCCGCTGAACAGCCTCGTGGAGATAGTCAAGAGCTGCTTGATTGATCGAGCTTGTTGAGGCGAGGTTGCGCCGCCGCTAGCTCTCTGCTTTCAGCGCATGCTTGACGCGCAGAATGGTGATCACAACAGATCCCACAACGACCGGAACAGCGACGAGCATGATCATTGGATCGAAATGGAACCCAGCGTGGTCTGCCGTTTCATATACGAACTTCAGCAAGCTCAACAAATAGTAGCTGATTGCAATGATCGAAAAGCTTTCGACCGCGCGCTGGATCTTGACCTGCGTCGCGGCGCGATCAGCCATCGCCTGAATCTGTGTCGCGTTCTGGAATTCGATCTCGACCTGAATTCGGGTTTGCAACAAGTCGAGCAAGTGCATCGCAGCCCTCGATAGTTGCTCAAGCCTCAAGGCGGTCGCTTCGCAGGTACGCACCGCTGGCTTGAACCGCCGCTCCACGAAGGTACCGAAGCGTTGAAAGCCGACGACGTGCGTTTCCCCTAAAAGCGCGATCCTCTCCTCAACGATCTTGTTGTAAGCTGCGGTTGCGCCGAACCTGTTTCTGGTCTCGGCGGTGGCCGAGATGACATGGGATGAGAGAGCGGTAATCTCCTCAAGCAATTGCTTGTGCTGATGTGCGGGCGTACGAAGATTGCGATTGGTCAGCTGAACCAGCTCCGCGTCATATCCGCCGAGAAGCGGGGCGAGACGACGCGCTTCCGGCAATCCGAGAAGCGCCATGGATCTATAGGTTTCGATCTCGAAGATGCGGCGTACCATGCGCCCTAGGCGGTGTGTGTTCAGGTCCTTGTTGAACAGGATAATTCTACTTGAATTGTCCCCTCGAACACGAAAATCGGAGCAAACCTGCGCCGCGCCCCCACCGATCAATGAGGCGGCGGTATCACCGAAGCCGAAGGTCTCCAGCACCGGTCCCAGCTTGTCAGGAGGGTTCCCGAGGACAAGGATACTGACGTGACAAACGAGCAGCGGTGAGCTCAATCCTGCGAGCTCGGCAAAGTCACTTTCAAGGAGGTCAGATTCCGGCCAGCCCCCTGGCTCGCTGTCAAGTTTCCGCACGCGCGTAACCGTCACGAATTCAGTGTGCCGTTCGACTCTAACCGAAATCGTGCCGTCAGCTTCGAGACTGTCGTGGAATTCCTTGATCACACCGTCTGTGGGCATGAAAGCAACGTGCTCAACAATTGCCGGACCGTTGAAATAGATCGACGGTCGAGCGTGAAGCTCGGAGTTGAAGTCTGCCGTCTGCTGTTTGAAAGCAGTTGGACGAGAGATCTGTACACAAGGAGACGTCGTTGCCGACGCTGCTTCTTCCGCACCCTTCGAAATCACGTCTATGTTCCCCATTTCACAAGTGCAAACACCGGCGAACCTTATGAAGCGAATGCAAGCAACTTGGAAGCCCGCCCGGATATGATAAATTTGCTGATCCGCGTTCGACCTTCTTTTGAAAGGTCACAGCAGCTTAAGAAGCTAGGAGACCCCCGCTGGTATGTCACGCCAGCTGTACTTCGGGCGATATCCTAGAACGTCTCGGGCCATTTGGCTTGAGACAAGCCTGCCATGTTCAGCAAGTTGTCCTTGTAGCGGTACATTGGGATAATAAGCAGCCATAAGGGCATGTGCGCGCCGCGCCAACACGGTATCATCTGCTGCGATCACGAAGTGATGAAAACCATTGAGGCTTGCGTTGAGCGCAAGCGAAATGGCCTGGGCACAGTCCCGGCTGTCAACATAGGACCACAGGTTCCATTTCTGAACGCCGGGATTATCGTCGCAAGCTCTCATTGCATCATATTGGTGGGGCTCTTTTAGCCAAGAAAACCGCAGGCGGATCATTTTGAGCGCAGGATCCCAGCGGCAGAACTCGGCTGCGACGGATTCGTCTACAAGTTTGGAAAGCGCGTAGCTACTCTCAGGCTTCGAGGTCAGCTTGTCATCGACCGGAAAATAGGCAGGTGGATCGTCAAACGGGACGCCCAGCAAGGTCTCACTGCTCGCAAAAACAATGTTCTTTATGCCCGCGATCCTTGCCGCTCGGAAAACATTGTAGCTGATGGCGGTATTGGTGTGAAATATGTGCGTGCTCGCAGCGACTTTCGCGCCTACTATCGCAGCAAGATGGACGATGCCATCAATCCCTGATTCGATATCGGCGACCGCATCAAGGACCTGGCCATAGTCCCGCATATCGACGCGGGCGAACGGGCATCTCATGGCGGATGACGGCACCTCGTCGATTCCGATGACCTCGTGTCCCTCTTCGAGAAGGCGTTCAATCGCCGCGCGCCCGACTCGTCCGCTGCTTCCAGTGACCAGAAGTTTCATGGCATTTCTCCTTTGACGGGCCGCTCAATGGCACGAACGAGAGTGCAGGTTACGGCACCCAGACTCACTAGGTTCCTCTAACGCGCCTTTGTCACCTCGAGAGATTGATCAAGGTGGCCCTTTCCTCGGCGGTGAGCGGCCGGACCTCGTGGTTCTGCAAGAGCAAAAAGAGCTTCGCCGTTTCCTCCAACTCCTCTGTCGCGTACTGGGCGTCCTTTAGGGACTTGCCCGCGACGACAGGTCCATGGTTTGCCATCAACACCGCATGATGGTTCGCGGCGGCGGCTCCCACCGCCGCCGCCAGCGCTTCGTCGCCGGGAGGAAAATACGGCACGAGCGGCAGGAAACCGATACGCATGACATAGTAGGCGGTCAGGGGCGGCAGAACGTCGCGCTCGTTGACCTGCTTCAGCAAGCTGACGGCAACCGAATAGGTTGAATGCAAGTGGACGACGGCTCGGCGATTGTCCTTACCGCAATACATGCACTGGTGAAGGAACGCCTCCTTGGTGGGCTTGTCACCTCCGACATGCACGCCTTCCGCCGAATAGCAGGAGAGCCGGGCTGGATCGAGCACGCCCAGCGAAGCGTTGGTGGGCGTCATCAGAATGCGACCGTCCGACAGACGGACGCTGATGTTGCCGGTCGATCCTGCGGTCAGCCCGCGGTCGAAGAGCGAGCGGCCGACCTCGACCATCTCGTCGCGGACCTTCGTCTCTTCGGATATGGAGCCTATCATCGTAGCCGGTCCCAAGCGTTCATGAAGAAGTCCCGTTCGCCGAAGTTGCCGGACTTCAACGCGAGTGACAGAGATCGCCCCTGGCTCTTCGCGTGTACCCACGGCACTCCGGGGGCGATTTCGTTGCCAATCGAGAGCTGGTCGACGCCGAGCGACTTCACCACCGCTCCCGACGTCTCGCCGCCGGCGACGATGAGATCGCTCACACCCTTCTCGACGAGCCTTCGCGCGATTGAGGAGAGGGTGGCCTCGACCATCTCGCCGGACTGCGCGACGCCCAGCTTGCGTTGGTTTTCCTCCACCTCGTCAGGCAGAGCCGTCGCATAGATGAGAACAGGCTTGCGACCCAGGCGAGAAGACGCCCACTCGACGGCCTCGCCGACGACATCGCCTCCCCCCGCCAGCTTCGAGACGTCGACGCGAAATCCCTCGTGGTCGGCGAGCATCGCCTCTACCTGTCCGTTGGTCGCGACCGAGCAGCTACCGGAGACGACGGCTCTGTAGCCTTCGTCTAAGTCAGTCGTAACGGCAGCGTCGCGACTGTTCCCGCCGGCAAGAAGAACACGAGCCAGCCCATATGCCAGGCCCGACGCTCCGGTGAACAGTACGAGATCCTTGAATGCCTGGGCAATCTCGACAAGGTCGTCGTCAGCCAGGGCGTCGATGACGACAATACGCGTGCCGTCGCCGTGAATGGGGGCGGCCCATTCGGCGATGGCGGACGCCCCTTGCTTCACCGTCTCGTAATAGCATCCGGTGATTTCGGCCCGCGACTGCGGCCCGAGCACCCGCAGCAGGTTCGCATCTGTCATCGGCGTCAACGGATGATTGCGCATGCCGGACTTGTCCAGCGGCACGTCGCCGACGAACAGGTTGCCCTTGTAAACCGTCCGGCCGTTGGCAGGGAAGGCGGGGCAGGCGATCGTTATGGATTGGCCAAGCTCCGCAAGCATCGCGTCGGCGACCGGGCCGATGTTGCCCTTTGCCGTGGAATCGAACGTCGAGCAGTACTTGAAGTAGTACTTCTGCGCGTCACGGCCACGCAGCCATCGCAGCGCGGCCAAGGACTCCTCGACCGCCATTTGCGGAGGTGTCGTTCGAGTCTTGAGGGCGACAACGATTACGTCGGCGTCAATGTCCCTGTCGTCTTCAGGAA
>Ga0123341_1000612_pt1 | contig 22953 bp, 22 predicted proteins | sample Turbeapinknodule_FD_89959 | JGI IMG/M metagenome (GOLD analysis project Ga0123341, IMG submission 89959) | Root nodule microbial communities of legume samples collected from Mexico - Turtle bean Mexico pink nodule | ecosystem: Host-associated > Plants > Roots > Nodule | place: Mexico: Nepantla...
AAACTATGGTAGCCAAGAAGAAGAGGACGAATGGAGAATGCATCATTTTGATGATAGGTGCCAACATGTGGCAAAGCCTTCTTTACCATTTGTAAAAATACCTAGTTTTAGTGGGGAAGGTGATCCCAATATTTACCTAGGATGGGAGGCTAAATTAGAACACATTTTTAATGTACATGAGGTCCAAGATGACAAAAGAGTTAAGTTAACCTCCTTAGAGTTTTTGGATTATGTCATGCAATGGTGGCGCAAAACTATAATGGACATTGGACTTAACAAGAGGCCAGTTGTGGTCTCTTGGGAGGATTTGAAGTTATGCATGCGCGTTAGATTTGTTCCTCCACAATATAGGAAAAAGCTCTTGTTGAAGCCAACTTCAACAAGGAACACAAAGTGTGGATGATTATTTTAAAGAACTTGAAACAACATTAACTAAAATTGACATGCATGAAAGTGAGGAGTCCAAAATGGTTCGTTTTGTAAGTGGCTTAAGAAGGGACATACTAGATGTGGTAGAACTCTATGAGTACTCCTCTTTAGAAAAGTTGGTTCACCTTGCCATCAAGGTAGAATCCCAAATTTCAAAGAAAAAGTCTTTCAAAAATTCTCATAATGATGGCTTCTACCACTCATCTTGGAAAAACAAGAACAAGTCTTCTTCAACTTTTCCCTCCAATTTTCTAAAGGAGTCCACTTACAAACCGAGGGATTCTAAACCCTCCACTTCAACCCCTAAATCTCCTACCAAAACCTCAAGTAAAAAGTGTTTTAAATGTTTAGGTTTTGGGCACATAGCAGTCAATTGTCCAACAAAGCGAATCATGATGGTTAGGGGGGGCGGGGGGTAAGTAGTAAGTGAACATAGTGATCAATCTTCTAGGTTTAACTCCCCTTCCCCTTCAAACACCCCTAATGATAATGAATATGAGATATCTTGTGAAGGTGACTTATTGGTAATAAGGCAAATGCTTGGGACCGTTCCAAAACCTTTGAATGACACCCAAAGAGAAAATGTTTTCCACACCCGCTGCATTATCACCAACAAGTTATGTTCCATGATAATAGATGGGGGTAGTTGTGCTAATGTGGCAAGTACAAAAGTAGTGGAAAAGCTTGGTTTACCCACTATCTCTCATATAAAGCCCTATAAACTACAATAGCTTAGTGTCGAAGGTGAAATCATGGTTAATAAACAAGTCCTCATAACTTTTGCTATAGGAAAGTATAAAGATGAAGTTTTATGTAATGTTGTGCCAATGGAAGCAACCCATATTCTATTGGGAAGGCCTTGGAAATATGATAGACAAGTTCTACATGATGGCCTAACCAACAAAATGACTTTTACCTTCCAAGGGCACAAGGTTATCTTAAAACCCCTCTCTCCCAAAGAGGTTCATGAGGACCAATTAAAAATGAAAACAAAAAGAGAAAGAAAGAAAAGATAAACCGAATCACAAAGTATCATCTTTCGCAACTAAATCAATCATGTTAGGAATGATTTTCAAACACCTCCTAAAGGTTTCCACCTTCTAAGAGGATTTTCTTCAAAAAAAGATTTGTCATTCCCGCACAATCTTTCCAAACATGGTCTATATATAAAACCCCATCTTTTGCACTCCCCAAGCTTAAGGAATATAAGTCACGCTCACATCTCACTCCTTGCATTATTTTATATGTGAGCAAGTTGACTATGTTATCTGCAAGAGTTCTAAATTTGAGGTCGAATTCTCTCAAACCTGAGGGGCATGATGCAAACCAAGCCAACAAGGAGATGCCCAAGGATCATAATTTACACAATGAGAAGTCATCTCAAAGTGGATACCTCTCCAGAGGGAGAATTGGACAAAGACCAGAGCATCTAAAGTTCTTCCTGTTGGTCTTCTTAATGATTAGAATATGTTGTAAATAATTTGGGCTCACTTGAGGGGTCCAAATAGTAGAATAAGCAAGAGTAGGTCCATATAGGATAAATAGGAGGTGAAGTTATAAAATTGGGCCTATGAGAAGTCCAAAAGGGAAGGAAGGAAATCCTAGCTTCTAGAAGGCTATGGAAGGGGCGACATTGACCAAAAGTCCAACCCTAGGCCGCCTCCTTTCATGGACATTCCTACCCCTCTCCCTTCTTGTTCTCCAAGGCTCATCTTCTTATAAATAGAAGGCCTCCTTCATTGTATTTCTAAGTTGAATTGAATAGAAAAAAAAGTTACTATGCACAATTTGTGTGTGATGCTAGTGAGGCTTGTTCCTCTTAGTCTTTAGTGTTATAATACTTATCTTGGAGTCATTTCATCCTCCAAGTGGCGTGCTCATCTTCTCAACTCCATTCTCATAAGCTTCCTTACTCCTTTATCTTTCCATTCCATTGTCATTCCATTTCAATTCATAAATATGTTCGTGATTGGTGTTCTTATGTCTATTGGGCTTGTATTTGGATCATTTTCTTGAGGCATGTTTTGGGGCAATTTTCATGGGCCATGTATTGGGGCAATTAGAGCATGATGTAAATAGGGGGAAAAAAGTCTAGCTAGAGTTACAATTGGGCCGCCTACCCAATGCAACTGTAGTGCAAATAGAAAGCATGGAGTGACAAGGAAAACATGAAGGTCCACATGTCGTCCCTTTAATGGAGAGGATTTCCACCAACTAAGAAGGGTCACTTGTCAACCTCTAATTTGCTCCAATGAGAGAAAGTTTATTGTCATAATGGGAATGGAGAGGATTCCCATTATGACTACAAACCACATCAACCAGCAGATGACTAAGGACACAACCAACACTTCACAAATAGGCCAATCATCTCAGTATACAAAGTCAGGTCCCACCAAACCTCGAGAGAGCATCAACAGAAGAAGAACTAGATATAAACCAGAATATCAGAAGTTCTTCCTTCATGTCTTTCCACAAGATAAGTTATGTAAATAAATTGGGCTCACTTTGAGGGTCCAAATAGAAGAATAAACTAGATTAGGGTGTGCTTAGTAATTTGAGTAGGGTGTGCTTAGTAATTTGGGTTTGTGCCAAACCCACCCTTCATGGCAAGTGCTTTTAGGTTTAGGGTTTCTTTGACCTACCTTCTAGAAGACTTCTCACAAATGTCACCCCTACCACTTTATCTTGTTCTCCCAGACACTCTATTTCTTGCCTCATGTATTCACACATTGAATTTGAATATAGTAAAGAAACTCTGCAAGAGTGTTTTTGTGAGACTTTAGAGTTCTCATAGTGGGTCTTATCTTGAGTGTGTGAGCACTTCAAGTGGCGGCTCTTTCACCACTCATCTTGGAGTGCCTCCTTCTTCAATTGGCATGACATCCCTTCTTCTTCCATAAGCTTTCTTCATCCCTTCCTCTTTTTATCTTCCTTTGCGCCATCCATTCCATTCCTTTTTATGATATCATGTTTGTCTTTTAATTTTCGTTATCACTTGTGTTTCTTATCTTATGTTCTTTCCATTTTCGCAATTTACCTTCATCATCATAATCACCATATTGTGTTTTTCTCGTTGACCTCTAGAAGTGAACATTCACACTTACTTAACCACTTGGTTAAGTTCGTGTTCAGTTGGGATCTTCTCTGGGTTCTCACCTTAAATTGTTAATCTAAAAAATCATAAACAAAAGAGGAACCTCTAAAATGTGCCAATCTAAAATCAACTCACATCACTTGTCAACCTCTAATTTGAGAGAATTTGCTCCAATGAGAGAAAACTTACTGTCATAATGGGAATGAAGAGGATTCTCTCCCATTAGAGGAGGACACTTGTCAAGCTAAGAGCAAAGAGTTTTTAGGTTAAACTTTTCTGAATTTTGGAACCTCTTAGCACTAAATATAAAAGTGATAGCTCTTTTGTATACTAACTTAGAATTGATTAAAGAAATCTTGCCAAAGTTTATGCACAAATTGTTTTTTTTGTTCACTCTTTGTTGGCATTAGTTTGTGTCTAACTTAGAATTAATTAGGAGTTGTCTTAGATCTTCTAAGTCTCTATATTCACCAACCAAATTCATCTTTTCCATTCAATTTTCTTCATCCATTGAACCCACACAATACACCCATCATAACATATAAAAAATTACAAAAAATACATGAATTCAACATAGCAACATAAGACTACATCCCATTCCCCTCTACCCATGTCTATTTAAACCTTAAACATATAATTTTAATCTCTTTTAATATAAAGTACGATTGTAGTAATCAAATGAGTAATTAAACATAGGAGAAAATACTTAAAATATTAAAAAATTTAAATTTCAGTAAGTTTATTTTTTTATTTAATTACGTGTTTATTTTAAAAGTGACATTTACTAATATATACGTTTTTTTTTATAAAGTTTCAGTGTATGTTTAATGAGAGTGTTCCTAACGTTTTTGTTGCGAAATTCCGTAGTGGTTAAAAGTAAAATTAAATAGAAGAGGTTTGATTAATTTGTTTTATAGTCCTATATAAGGAAAAGAGAAAGTCCCCCCCTTTCTTCATTAGCAAACGCCAGTTCTCTCCAGTCCCTACCCCAAAAAAAAAGGTGAGTGCTCACTCCAACACAACACAACAGCAGAAGCCACCCAGCAAACACAGCACACTCTCTCAGCAGCTCAGGTCTTGGTTCCCATTATCTCTCTCATTCACATTCGTACTGTACCATTCGTTGGATCTGACTCACACCGAACTCCTTCACCGGCATTGGATCCGTTCCACGATCCGACCCATTTCCCCTTCGGTTTGGTTGATCCAAATGGGAATGCCCCACAAGCCATGACCCCAGCCGTGGAGGAGGACCACTACGACCCTTCCCTTTTCCACGACTCCAACGACCGTTTGCTCTCTTCATGCTCCTGCTCCACGTCAGCCTCCGACGACGACGCTCCCACTTCCCAAAACGATAAACCTACTAAAAACGACACCCATGCCCTCCCCCAATTCCCATTCCCCACCATGTGCAAGTACGATGCCTGGATCTCCGAACCCTCCTCCCTCTCCGAGCGCCGCTCCCGCCTCCTCCGCCAGTTCGGCCTCCCCACCCCGCCGCCCTCCGCAGCAAGCATCCCCCGATCAGCCTCCTCTTACCAATGCACCGACACTTCCACCGCCGCCGCCGCCACTATTCCCCGATCGAAATCCGACAACACCGCGGATCGCGGCACCAAGCATTGCAAGAGCTCTGTTGTTCCCATTCGCGACAATGACAACGGTTTTCTCGTGAATAATAATATTAATTTTAATAGTGGTAGTGGTAGTCATTCTGTGCATAATAGGATTTGTGTGAGTGTGTGTGAGGAGGGTGGAATTGGGGAGGGGAATGTGGTGGATGAAGTGGAGCAAGCGTGTACGATTAGGGATTTGGACAATGGAAAGGAGTTTGTGGTGAAGCGGGATGGGGTGTGGAATGAGGTGAAGGAGGTGGGGACTGGGAGGCGTTTGACTGTGGAGGAGTTTGAGATGACGGTAGGGCATTCTCCGATTGTTCAGGAACTAATGAGGAGGCAGAGTGTGGAGGAAGGTGGCGATGGGGAGGGCGTGGATGAGGAAGGCGATGGTGGGAGTGGTGGTGGTGGTGATGAGGGGGATGGTAGCAAAGTGAGGAGAAAAGGTGGGTGGTTTAAGTTTATGAGCTTGAAGAGTGTTGTGGTGGGTCAGAAGGAGAGGCGGAGTGGTGATGAGAGGGATACGTCTTCGTCAGAGAAGGGGGGTGGCCGGAGGTCAAGTTCTGCCACGGATGATAGCCAGGATTGTGGTAGTGGTTTAGTTCATGGGGGTGAGAGAGTGAGGGTTCGGCAGTATGGGAAGTCCTGCAAGGAGGTTACAGGGCTTTATAAGAGCCAGAAGATTCAGGCTCATGATGGATCCATTTGGAGCATTAAGTTTAGTTTGGATGGGAAGTACCTTGCTAGTGCTGGTGAGGATTATGTGATTCATGTTTGGCGGGTTGTGGAGTCTGAGAGGAAGGGCGAGTTGCTCTTGGAGAAACCGGACGATGGGAATTTGAACATGTTGTTTGTGGTGAATGGGTCGCCGGAGCCGTCTTCTCCTGGCATGGAGAATAATTCGGAGAAGAAGAGAAGGGGGAGGTTGTCTGTCAGCAGAAAATCGTTGAGCGTGGACCAGTTAGTAGTGCCGGAAACTGTGTTTGCTCTCACTGAAAAACCGGTTTGCACCTTTAAGGGTCATCTCCATGACGTGCTTGACCTTTCTTGGTCCAAGTCTCAGGTTAGCTTCTATGAAAAGGATTAGATGTTATTCTGTAATTCTACTTTTGTCTTGTATGCCTGAATGTACATGTAAAGTTCATTTTATTTACATTCCTTCGTACACCCATATGCATTGAAATTGTTATTTGTTTTTCTGCTTTGTCCTGTTAACAGATTAAAATCACTTAAGTGGAACAGCTGGACTTTTCTACCGACATGTAAAATTATTGAGCTTGGAGTGAGAAATTGATTGAGTGCTAACCAAACAAGCACTGAGCGAGGCTCTTGTGAGAGAAAGTGGATATAATAAACAGTTAGATTAAATGGGTCGAAAACCAAAACCATCAGAAACCATTACGAAGATACTACTATGATTATACTGAAAATTTGATTATTGTGGAGCCCATTAGCGTCTATGGATTTATTTTAGCTGACCTTGCCTAGTGGGATAAGACTTGGATGGTTCATATTATATAGTCCATTTTTAATTAGCGGAATAGGCATCAAATGTGAATTCTGAATTGCATCAGAACATAATATTTATTATTGTGTTCAAATCTTTCTGTTTTGTGGAATATGTTGTTAATGGAATAAAATTTGTTACTAGAAGTTTTGAGACTATTTTTCTTTATTTAATTTTCTGGTTAGCACTTTGTGGAATTATTTGTGCACTACCCACTACAACAGTTTTTTCTTAACGCACGTCTTTGTTTTGCGGTTACTTACTGTAGTTGTAAACATAAAATCAAAATATTGAAATATGAAATCTAGGAAAGAGTAGTTAAAATTCTGTCTCTGAGAGAAGATTTCTGGTTCTATTTTCCCTACTCCCTGGCAAATAATAACAGTTTATTTGAATTTATAGTAGTAGATCAACAATTAATTATTTTCCGAAGTTGCATTGTCATTCTAGGCCTTCCTTGGAAATGCATTTGCTGATTAGTAATTTAAAGTGTGGCGACTTGTAATGAAATATGATTTCTTTATAATGGTATCTGTTGGTGATATTTTTGGGTTGTGTTTATATCCAAATTTTCCAGAAATTACTTTAACGAAATGAATTTAGAGAGATAGTGACTGTAAGGTAAAGGGAATTTAACTTTACTGTCTAATAAACAGAGATAATATGTTCAGGTCAATAACTTTTTTAAGGTGCTGATATGTTGGGAGGCAACCTAGTTGTGCTTACTTAGATTTTCACTTTTTACCATTATGATGATCCAGTGAAGTAGTCGTGTGGTGATTGGGATTTATCTTTTTTATGCTTGATAGGAGATGAATTTGTCATTATTCCTTAATCCCAGTATTGATTTTAGGGATTGTTAGCCAAGCTTCAAAAATCAGATAATTAGGTGGATTAGTAGTAAGTCTTATTTGTTAAAAATGATTCAAATAAAAGCAAAATGTCAGTTTTCTTTTATTTGTCCTTTTATTTTTTTAAATGAAAATTACTTTATTTGTTCTCTTAAGAATGAATTTGTTATAACCCTACGAAATATTGTATTTTGGAGCTAATTCAGAACCTACTTTTAGATTGTGTTTGAAAATGAAGTACTTTCAAATTTCAAATATAAAATATCACATTTTCTGCTGTAGAAGTTACAACAATTAAGCATCTTAGAACCGAAACATGCCTGTCGTGGCCAGGCTCTGAAGTATGATTTGTGAGTGAAGAACAAGAAAAATGAGAGATATGTAAAAAGTTGTCTCAGAACTCAAACAATCATTTTATTTTCCCTTGAGATCCTTGCATAATATTCCCCAGAATTTAAAAATCCCTATAAGCATTTATGGATATATGAAGTTGTTTCAACCTCAAGTTCACTAAAATAGTATCAGTTATTGTACATTTTGGTGTTCGGTGGCTTTGTCATGGTTTTGTCCTAGAAGGTAAACATAAATAGCCCGTGGCCTCGACTTGTAAGAGATATGGGACTTTTGGGTGTACTAGAACACAAGTGCCCCAATTGAGAGCTAAGGAGAAGGAGTGTTCATTTTTTAATCTCTTTTTCTTCCCTATAGATGCCGCCAATTCCGACTCAAGTAATACTTTCTAAAGGATTTTGAATTGTGAATAGAAGAGTTACCCAATATAATTGATTAATAAAAAGTTTCAATATATTATTAGGCACATTAAAAAGGTTAAACCTTTTCTAATTTTATATAAATTTTTAAAACTATTTTTAATATGAATATTTTTTTTAATTAGTTTCTTATTTGCTAAATTCTCCCCATGATGTAGTAATGGGATTTTGGTTTAAGAGCACCATACAGGGTGAAAATGTAAAAAATTAATTTTAGTCAGATAATATTACAAGCAAGGAAGATGTCTTTGAAGAGCTTAAATTGGGGGAGGGGGATATGTTTATTTATGTGGAAGTTTCTTGATTATTATCTTATATTTGATCTTTACAATTCAAATATTTGTCATGAGAATATGCAGTTTGTATTGCAAATATAAACTAAACCATGTATGTGTGTAAGTGGTTTTAAATATTTTTTTTGTTTGATCAGAACTTGCTCTCATCTTCAATGGACAAAACAGTGCGCCTGTGGCATTTGTCTAGCCAGTCTTGTCTGAAAGTTTTTTCACACAGTGACTATGGTAAGCACACACATCTGCGCTCATCTTTACTTTTTCTTATTCTGAATAGATTTTATGGATTGCCATTCTTTGGTCATAATAACATTGAATAAGTGTTGGAGTATGCATTTGTGTTAGAAGCTTCTTCTATTTCTTTTCCAACTAAAAATTGAGGAGAAATTCTGGAAATACACTCTCAGACATGCATTTTTCAACAGGAGGATTATTGGTTGAAATTTATCGCTACTTGTAATAGTGAAAGTCATAAAAAAAGAGATGAGACCTAAACATTGTATGATTTTCAATAAATGTCAGCTATTAAATAAGAAATGAGACCAATCAATTTGTGAATTTTAATAACAGTATAAAGTGTGTTGGAAATAATGTATTTCAGAGTGTGCTGTTAGCATTTCTCAAATTTTATTTGGATTCACGGTATAACCTATCGTTATACAATCTAATTCTACACTTAGTAATCCCTCTGGCATGGATTGAGTAACCACTTTAATGGACAATAGCATGATTTTATAAAAATCGACTGTTGCTGCATATAGAACTGATTGTAGAAGATTTTATTTCTTTCAAATATCAATTGCTACTTAAATTTAACAATAATAAAACATTCTTGTACTCCTCCCTTCACCCTTTTTCCCCCTTGCTAATTATACCTTTGCTTCAATTTGTTATCTGTCTGGCACAGTAACTTGCATCCAGTTTAATCCTGCTGATGATAGATACTTCATTAGTGGATCATTGGATGCCAAGGTTCGTATATGGAGCATACCTGATAGACAAGTTGTTGATTGGACTGATCTACATGAGATGGTCACTGCTGCTTGCTATACGCCAGATGGTCAGGTTGGTTCTACATTTATATGCATTATTTTATCTACATGAAAAACTTTGATAGTTTAATCGGAATTCAATAATATTTTCTGCTCGAAGCAGGGTGCACTCGTTGGTACTTACAAGGGTAGCTGTCATTCATATAATACATCTGGTATCATCAGTGATTCTTCTCTTTAACTACACATAAATTTATAATCTATTCCGATGATTGCAGGTCACTGATTATTGCTATCATTGTCATTTTTTTTCCTTTTCATTCAGAAAATAAGTTGCAACAGAAAAGCCAGATAAATTTGCAGAACAGGAGAAAGAGATCAAACCACAAGAAAATTACTGGCTTCCAGGTATTTAATGGCTACTGTGCTGTATTAATTTTTCCCAAAACTGAAGGGTTAAAATGGAAAAAAGAATAAAGGCAAATAATTGAAGGCTTAACAAAAATTATAAATGTTCTTTGGCTGGTAATAATACTTGTGCTTGTTTTCCTACTGATTTTTATGAACAGTTTCTGCCAGGAAGTTCATCAGAAGTCCTCATCACTTCTTCCGATTCTCGGATTCGACTAGTTGATGGTATTGATCTAGTTCACAAGTTTAAAGGTTGGTGAAATGAGTTCTATATCAAGTGAATTTTATTGAAGATCCTAGTGAATTATATTTAAATCTTCAAGTGAATGTATTTAAACATTATTGGGTACCCGATGAGAATTTTTACTGCTGCCAATGATAAAAGTTTTATTGAGACGATACATGATCTGAAACATTTGGTGATAACTTCTGACAAATAATGAGAATTAGGGGCCAAAAAGTGTTTACATGATAGAAGAAGGCAACCTCCTACTCAATACATGCATTAGAGGGAGGCTAAGGAAAATGAAAAATGTCTAACTGATTGTTTTAACTGCTGTTGGTTAGATAGTGGAGACTATTATAGGAGAAAATTGTTAGTAGACATGGAGAAAAAGAAAATATTTTTTGAATTTAAGAGGGTTTAGAACTATTATTAAATTTGAGATGTACTTTTATATCAACGAAGGAATTCTTGTTTTTTGGTTCCTTGTTTCAATCACAGTTTTCTCAGCTTGTATTAGAGTTCTGATGTAGGAGTTCTGTAGCTAATGTGCATGAGTAAAGAGAAAGAACAATGTGGAGGGAAGAGTTGAAAATATGGAGAAAATCGTGGAGAACCAATCAACCACAACAACAAGAATTTTCATTTTGGGTTTAAAATTAATGCTGGAAAAATTGCTAGAGTTGTGATAAAAGCGCTTTCTAGAAAATACCAAATGAAATGAATGCACAAGCAGAAATGACATCAAGGGATTAGGAGGTGACACAATGAAGGATTCAGGTGGGAGGCATAAAGGGTTGAAATTTGACATTCTGATGTTTTGGGGAGAAGATGCGTTTGGGAGGGTGGTGAAGCGGAATGTTATTTTAGTCTATGTGGGATTGCATTTGTTGAGAAGATGGAGGCATTAAAGGGTGATGCATTAGGCTGGTTCAGTGGTGGGAATATTGCAATCGAAATTTCAGGGGAAGAATTAAAGGTGGCATTAATGGTTAGGTTTCAAGCTTTGTCTGAGTAATACCTTTTAGTTATCATTAGCATTGAAGCAAGATAATTTGGTGCTAGATGTTACTAAATTTCAAAAATATGTTGGTTTTGTTCAAGGCTTGGGAGAACAACACTTGATGACTATTTTTATTGGACACTGAACAAAGCGAGGAGAATTGAGGTAAGGAATTGTGCAGTAATTAAAAAGAATGTGGGGTTCAAGGAGGAAGAAGCAATGAATCTTTTCGAACGTATCTTGAAAGAATGGTTTACTAGTGCACCCCATAATTTGGATGCAGTACTCTTGCATCTCAAGGCTCAGTTAATAATAAGATTGCACCTAATACTATTAGAGGAAGGAATCCATTTCAAAGATTGACCCAAGTGGAAAAGTGAGAAAGGGTTTTGTTGTGATGAAAAATTTGGTCCATTCATGTAGGCAAAAATAAACAAGTAAATGTGTTGACATTAGGAGGTGAGGGTGAGGAAGCAAAAATATCTAAGGAAGATATGATAGAAGTATTCGAGGAAGCTCATTGTCTTTGCATAGCATAGTAGGTTTCACCACAAAGATGTCTCTTAAGTTGTGGGGGTCTGATGGAGAAATTTTAGGGTGGTTGTTTTTGATAGATTGTTGAGCAACCCATAATTTTGTCTCGAGCAAGGTGATGGAAAAACTATTGTTATATGTGACAAAAACTTCACATTATTTTGTGGAAGTGGGAGGTGGACATAAGATAAATTGTAGTGGACCCTGTAAAGTAGTTCAATTAAAATTTCATGGTGTTGAAATTTAGCAAGATTTCTATATTTTTGAATTGGAGGTGCAAATGTCGTATTGGTGTTAAAGTTGTTTCGGGTTAGGAGATGTTAAAGCTAATTTTGAGGAATTAACTGTGAAGATAAACATTGGAAGGAAACAAAGGGTGTTGAGAGCAAATCTTGAATTGATTAAGTCTGAACTTCCCTCTAATTAATTCAAGGAGCATTGGAAGATGATCAAGGTCACGGATTCATTGCAGAGTGCAACTCTATGGACAAGTTAGAGAATACTTAAGCAATTCCAGTCGATATCAACTCTATATTGGAAGAATATGCACAGGTTTTTCAATTCCCCCAAGGTTTACCACCTCATAGACAAAGAGACTATTGTGCTTAAAGCTAAAGCCAATATTCTTAATGACGCCATATCAATATCTTGGTGACAAAACAGAAGAAATTGAGAAATTGGTGGGTGAGATGCTTGCAGTCGGGCTTATTAGGTCAAGCATTAGTCCTTACTCAGGTACCGGTATTTTAGTCAAGAGAAGAGACGGTGGATGGAAATTTTGCATAGATTATAGGGCTTCGAATAAAATAACTGTACAAGATAAATTCCGGAATGACATTATACATTAGGTTTTGGAAGAAAAAAGCACAGTTATATTTTAGAAACTTGATTTGAAGGCGGCTTACCATCAAATTTTTATGAGGTATCAGGATGTTTAAAAGATAACTTTTAGGACACAGGAGGACCACTATGAATTTATTGTTATGCATTAAGATTGATTGATGCCCCATCTACTTTTTAGTCCATTATGAACGAGGTCTGAAGACTGTACTTGGGACATTTTGCTCATCTTTTTTTACAACATTTTTAGTCAGAATTTGGAGGATCTTATTCAACATCTGAAGTTTGATTTTACAATTCACATGGTTTGAAGGTCAACGAAAAAATGTGTAGCTTTGGCCAGTCCCAAATGTTGTGGCTAGGGCATATTATTTAAGGAAAAAGTGGTGGCAGTTGATCCAAGAAACTTAGAAGTTATGACATTATGCCCTACACCACAAATGTGTAGAGTTTGCAAGATTATGGGCTTACTGAATTATTACATACAATTGGTAGATAGCATTTCAAGCCACATTTGAGAAGTTAAAATCTTCCATGACCTCATTACATGTATTGGCTATTCCAAATTTTTCCTAGCAATTTGTTGTTGAAAGCAATGTTGTCAAACTCAAGGATCGTAAGAGTATTAGAAGGGCGGAAAAAGATCATAACCCAACTAGTAAGAATTGTGAGTATATGTAAACTATTTATAATCTTGTGAATGCATTAAAAATAATATGGACAAAGATGCTGATGCGAGAGATGGTGTTGCGATGGTCGTGATTGTTGTGATAGCTGACAATAGTGAAGCAAGCATCAGTGACAGCAACATCAATGTTTCGGTGGCCAACCAATTCGATGGTGATGGATGTCATCAATGGTGAAAGCACCACCAAGATTTGTTTGGTTGTGTTCTGATTTGGGAAGGAGAACCCTAGTGGAAAAGGAGGAGCTACCTAGTGCTATTTGGAGCAAAGCATTGTCAGAAAGGGGGCAATTGAAATCAGTGTGTGCACATTTCTTCATTTTTAGCTTATCCTTTTCAGCCATAGAAGTGGCAAATATTCACCAAGGAAGTGGTGTGATTAGGTGGATTCCTTTCCATCATTTTTTCTGATTTTGATAAACTTTTTATGAGATATCTTGGCAGAATCATTTTAGAAAGCTGGTATGCGCTTCCACATGAGTACTACAAAGTCGGTAAATCGTTGTTTAGAATCTCACTTGATATGTCTTACTAGTGAGAAACCAAGATAGTGGCCATTTCAAGCATTAAATGGTCAAGGCCCTCCCTTGCTGTTAGAGGGCTCCAACTTTCATAGAAACTGACAGAGAAGAGGGATGGACTTTTAAGGAGCTTCGTTAGAATTTGCTGAAATGTTAAGATTAAATGGGTTGTGATGTTCATGTGTATAGGAGAGAGGTCAGTTTTGAAGGTGATTGGGTATTGCTAAAGCTTCCAACATACACAGTGAGGTCTTTAGCTGGGCATCCTAATGAAAATCTCAGTACTAGATTTTGTGGTCCTTGAGCTGATAGCAAAATAACATCCTGTCTTTCATGTCCCATTAAAAAGAGCTGTTAAACCATGACCTCTCCGACCTCTGCCTGCTCCTTTGACTGAAGAAGAGGAGCTTCAAGTGTTTCTGGAAGCTGTCCTAACTAAAGAGACAGAACGCTCATGGTGATGTAGAGGTGTTTTTCAAGTAGCAACAGATCCTAACCTGTGAGAATAGTTGGGAGTTAGCATCTGAGATTCAATAAGCGTTCTCTTGATTCCACCTTGAGGACAAGGTCTTAGTTGAAGGGGTGTGGTTTTTAATAGAACAGGATGCCCTCCTATTCAATACATGTACCTGAGAAAGAATAAGAAAAATAAAATTGTGTAATTGATTGTTTTGACTAGTAAGTTAGAGCTGAGGCTATTTATAGGAGAAATTTGTTACTAGATACGGAGAAAAAGAAAATAGTTTTGAATTTGGGAGGGTCGAGGTTCCTTGAACTGCCTGGAGTATTCGGTGGAGAACTATTTTTGAGTTTTGGAAAGGAAATCTGGGTTTTTATTCCTTGATTCGATCCCAGTTCTATCACTACCTATGTGTGTATGTCTGCAGTAGAGTGAGTTCAATGTAAGATGAACTCATAAAATAATACACAAACACTTTTGTTGTTTTGGAATGAAATCTTTTTTGCTTATTTAGTTGGATTCCATGTATTTATTTGAATGATACGAGAAAGAAAATTGTGGTCATTGTTAGTTCTAATTCTTTGATGTTATGTAAGATCTTCCAAATATTTCTTTCCATTTCAGAGTAAAATGATACACTCTTTTTTCCAGGATTTCGGAATGCAAATAGCCAAATTTCTGCCTTCCTCGCAGCAAATGGTAAATATGTTGTCTCAGCAAGTGAGGATTCTCATGTATACATCTGGAAAAATGAAGCTGATTGTAGACCTAGCAGAAGTAAAGGTGTCACCGTGACAAACACATATGAACATTTTCACTGTAAAGATGTGTCAGTGGCCATTCCTTGGCCAGGTATGGATGACACATGGGAGATGCATGATCCATACTTTGGAGAAGAACCTGAGCTTGGTGATAATGGGGATGATGTCTCGTCAGCCAATCATCCTCCTACCCCTGTAGAGGAAACTTTTGGTTCTGACGGTTCACAATTTGCTTCAGGTTGTAATAGCAGTCCACTTCATGGAACCATTGCAAGTGCAACAGATACTTATTTTCTTGATAGAATTTCTGCGACGTTGCCTGAGGGAAAACTTCTAACTACATGGGATCCAAACCCTCAGGTAAGTGTGGATTTATCTTATGGAGTCAATCAAAACATGTCAGCATGGGGTATGGTGATTGTAACTGCAGGCCTTCAAGGAGAAATTAAAATTTTCCAAAATTTTGGATTGCCTCTTGGCATATAAGAGGTGATCCAAAAGTCATGCCTATGAGCATGGGAGAGTTGAAGACATCAACTCAGAAGAAAAAACGAAGGGGTGGGGTTGTTGTATTGTTGTGATGTCGAATTCCACATTCTCATTTAGTTATAACTGTACAGAAGAGGTGTTGGGTGAGATAGTATAAGGTAAGTTCCATTTGTTTCTTGTTCTATTGAATATTGGATGAGATATGTTGCTAGTCCATTCAAGCATTTGGGGGGACAAAAAAGAGCAAAAAAATGGGGTAAAAATCATTGAACAAAAGAGAAAAGAAAAAGAAGGTACACCTGGAATTTGGAAACCAGTGAATTTATTGTAATGGGAAAATGTAGAGATTAACGAGCATGGGAAAAGCTTGTTGAATTACATATCATGATTCTTTTACATTTGTTAATATTAGTCTTGTTATGTAATTTTTGTTCAGTGGAATCAATTTCAATAAAACAGCATAGCTCCAACTGCTCGTGCGAGTAGGGCATGTTTGGAAACCTTGTGGGCTTTTTTTAACAAATGCAAACACGAAACTTGGTTAAATTATAACATATAAACCTTTAATTTCTCATCTCGAATGCTCTTTGAATTAAAATATTCATATAATAATTGTTAAGTATTAAACACAAATTAAATATCAAGTAGTCTTTTAAATATTGAAAAAATCATAAAAATAATCCTTTAATAATAGTAATATATAACTGTGATTATACTTGTGATCATTTAAGGATTATATAGTATAGGATAATATTTCAAGGATCAAATTCGCGTTTTATTCTCAATGTGTGACTTAACGTGTTCGGTATACTTGAGTATTGCAGTTTAATGTGGCGTATTTTTAACCGTGAGAAGATGGAAAATTTGAAAGTTTAGCTCAATATACAGTAGTTTGATGCCTTTTGTTGGCATCAACACTACAATGCAGAAAATGTTTGGTGCCTTTGCTGTGAAAAATTTCTCTAATAGTAGAAGTGACTTCTAAGTATAGAAATTGAAACAATGCTTGACCTGCTGAAACTACTGTATGCTTCCTGTTATTGTAAGATTCTCCTGTTCACTAGTCATAACTAGTTTGAAATCAATCGATAAAGGTCACGTGCAGTTTGGGTAAAGCTTTTACGAACTTTTTGGGTCTTTGACAAGGTATAAAACTGTGAGACTAACATTCGGGGTCCATGACAGTGATCAGTTAAAGACATTAGGTTAAATTTTCTTTCATATAATTATTTCGGGATCTCAACTCTTACATTATAGGTAAAACTTCGTAAATTACATTTTACTTCTCTACTTTCACCAATCATTGTTGGGTAAAATTACGGTCATATCGATATCTTTGACTGAGACGAGAAATAAAGGAGTTGTCGCTTGTGACTTTGCTGCCAACATTGGAACTTGTTATGGACACTGCTGATTGGGACTAAAATGGCTATATCCAAAAGCTTTTCTAATTTCATGCCAAATCCTGTTATCTCAGAGTATGGGATGGGTAATATGTTTGCAAATGACACTCTTACACATAAGTCAGAGCAAAGTATTTATGAACAATTAATACTATTGAATGTGATTTCATACAGTAAAATGTCTACATATTTATAGAGTTTTGATGGATTTTTTTTTTTACCTTAATAGGCCTATATTAACATGGTCCATCGGTTCTAATAATCAATTACCGCTTGATTAGTTGATTTAGGGACATAATCTTATTTTACCTGATAATGAGGTTACCAATAATATGTATATGTAGTTGGTCCTCATTCAAGGACGTATTGTCCTTGGATAGTACATTGGTCCGTACGTCAAGAACATTTTTAAGAAATGGTATTGAAAGAAAAATTGTTCTTGTTTCGAGTTCATCTTTGATGCCTACTTCCTATGATAAATTGCCCTTAGGCTTGAAATGGTGTAGTCTTAAAGAATTGCGAATGATGTGGAGAAAGAAGTGTGTAGGGTCAGTTTTTGTGACAAGACGTGATTAGTAGATATACCTTCTTATGTAAGCACAATTCAAGTGTCAATGAAAGACTCTTCAAACTTTTTCCAAAACTTTAAAAGAACCAAAACTTTAAAAAAGGAACTTGAGATCCACTTCTAAGGAAGGTTCCTTGGTGTATAACCTAGGAGAAGAATACTTCCATTTTAAAGTGATTTTGAAAAACAAGAAGACGAACTTGTAGGCAAGTTCAATCCTTATTCATTTTTAAAGTGAGTACAAAAAGGGGGTAGACCTCTATTTATAAGAGGAGAGACTTAAAACACTTTATGCACTAGGAAATGTGGGACTAATTATGCAAAGTGCATCTACACTTGTATTTTCGTCACTTCATGCAAAGCAAGTCCTACATTACTCAATTATTTGATTTTTCTAGTGTTTATAACCTTTAAGGCTCCTCCACTTGTTGCTTGGTCATGTGGCCTTGTAGGTGAAAATGTAGACTCTCTTCTTGCCTCTCTAAGGGTTTTTGACTTCCCTAATGGAGAGGCTTGTACCTTGACTTAATCTTATACTCTCCAAATCAAGGCCTATTCAAGCTCAAATTAGGTATCTATTTTTTAAAAAACAAATATACTATTTCCTATACATTTTTAGAAGACTAATAGAAGGAAAAATACTAGGTCCTTTGCGAGGTTTTTATCTTCTCCATTCTTCTTTGTCAAAAATTTCTATTCTTAATGGTTTCATCACCTTGAGGTTGGTTCTTTAAGGTTATGGTGGAGTTGATGGGTTGTAATTCTTTTAAAACAGTTGAAAACCTAAATTTTCATTTTATTAGACAAAAAAACCTGTCTGTTATAATAATTAGTCGAGGTCAATGATGATTATCGACGATAATAAGGTCCTAGAGGCTTTAGATAAGCTCCCACAGATACTACCCATCCGAAATATCCTTGCCATCTATCTTTTTCCACATTGTCATGTTTATTTTGATGGTATGGATTGTTTTTTCTTTTTTGTAAGTTACTGGCAATGTTAACTTTGCTAAATGTCTTTATCATTTCGGGTGTCATGCGTAACACTACGCCTAACTTCAAGCAACTACTCAGCCAATTACTATTGCAATGTGGGAAAGCGAATAATAAGAGCGTAAAGGATTTTGGGGTTTCCTTCACACTTGTTTAGCCACATATGCTTTTGCCCCAAATGGAGAAGAGGAAGCATAAGATGTGGGAAAAATCTTAAAATAGGCATTGTTTGTCGCGATGCTCTTAGAAGAAGGATTAATTGGTAATATCTAAAACTAAACGAACCCGACTATGCCCCTCCTCGATGTGTACTTGTAAATTTTGATAGATGTCAACATCTCTCCCTTCCATTGAGAAAAATAAGGGGATGTCGACATCCTCACAAGATTTAGTTGTTAAAATATATGACCTTTAAACAAGAGAGAGGGTAAATTGTTTGAAAGAGATTTTCAATTACTTTTGAAGGTTTAATGAAACTCAGTGAAGAAATCCAGAAAAGGAACCAAGTTAGCCAAGAATACAAACTGTTTTAAGGTGAATCACATAAAAACAACCGGTTGTTTCTTCGATTCAATCAGTTGTTTATACCATTAGAATTTAAAACAACTTAAAAACAAAATCTAAAAGAGATCAGAGCAAGAGAAATGCACACAAGCAGTTTATACTGGTTCACTCTTAACCAAGAGCTACATCCAGTCCCCGGAAACTTCTGGGTTTCTACTATGCAATCAAAACAGATTACAACACAAACCATCAAAAGAGTGACCTTGAGCCCTTCAAGAAACACACTCCTTTTGGCACAACAATCCACAGAAATCAGAACAGCCTCTGATTCTGCACTTACACCCAATTACAAAAATACAGTAATCAAGGAAGTAGAGAATAAAATACACCTGGGTATTGCAAAGCTTAAAGACCAAAAGTACACCCCAATCCTATTCCACACACTTGAAAATCCAAAGCTTGAAATGAATCTTGAAAACTTGAAATTCAATTTGCACTATGATTCTTCAAAACTATTTTTCTTACTTTCCAGGAGCGTATAACTAACTTTTTATACTCCAAAGAATAATTAAAGACATTTAAAATAGGAGCACAATTAGTTAGAAATCATTTAAGAGATATTCACAAATCAAAACTGAATTCTGTTAGGATTTTCAAACAAACAATCGGTTGAAAACACGAAACAACCGATTGATTTAGTTTGACAATTAAGTCAACCAAGTCAAACAACTTTCAACCTTTTTCAAAACCTTCCAAGAACAAAACAATCGGTTGATTCGATAAAACAACAAGTTGTTTTTCACTTAGTTAAAAGACATTCCATTTTAAAAAGGTTTTCAAATCAAATCAGTTTTGGATTCAAACAAGGAGTGGATTTCACTTTAATCTACCCAGATCCCACCCATGCATAGCAGAAACACCAGCCTTTCATCAAACACCTTGGATTTGGATTCTTCAAAGCTCTTGATCACTCTTGATTAACAATCTCCCCCTATTTGATGAAGACAAATCTTGGCTTCAATCTTCTTTTCCATATTGAAGTTCAAACAACTGGTTTTGTACAACTTCTATCCGCTCATCCAAGTTCTGAAAACGTGTATCCATGCTTTGAAATCTTTGGCCAAAGTCCTGGAAGTTTGTAATACAAAGATCATGAAGATTCCTTTGATTTTCAGCAAAGCTGTCCAACCTATTGACCATAAATCTCTCAAAAGGGGACATTGATAGAATTTTATTTCCTTGGTTTCCAGCACTTGTTCCAACACCTGTGTCAGCAGCAGGTTGATCTTCATCTTGAGAATCAACATCAGAACCTTTAACAACCTCTTGTTCTTCTTCATACTGTTCAGCATGTGCACCACTTGAGGAACCACCTTGTTCTCCATCTTTTCTTACCCATCTTCCACCAATCTTGGTAAAACCCATCTTACTTAGTGAACCATTGCTCACTTCATGTGTTGATTTCACCAATTCAAATGTTTCTTCCTCAAGATCTACTTCAAAATAGTTTAAGAATTTTGAAATCAAGATAGCATAAGGATAATGGTAGTCACTTAACCTCATTGATTTCTGCATGTGTTCCTTGATGATATGGATCAAGTTGATCTTGACTTTGTTCATGATATAGTATATATAGGCAAGATCTTCCTTAGTAAGAACAGAGTGGTTGCTCCCTCTTGGTGTTAGAATCCAAGTTACAATGAGAGCCATTAACCTTTCATTCAACTTCAACCCACCTACTGAACAAGTTCTTACTTGTGCTTGAGGATTCTTCAAACAAATTTTGTAATACTGAATTTTGTTGAAATCTTCCACCACACCAATGTTTCCTTTGTTGATTCGCAACCAATCATACTTCAATCCAGTTACTGCAGTCCATACTTCATGGGTAATCTCCACATCCACATCTTTGACATGGGAAACAAGGTTGTTGTCAACAAACTTCAAGTTGGTGTAGAAAACTCTAATAAGATCAGGATAAATGTTCCCTTTCATCTCCAAGAACCTCTTCAGCAGTTGTTCCTTGAGAAGATTTCGCACATCATCCAACTTTTGACTTTTCAGCCAACTGAAAGAGATAACTTTTGGGTTGTTTATCACTTTTCTACTTGTTTCAAAGCGGTATTTTTCAATCAGCTCATTGTCTCCTGAAAACCAACCTTCAAGACGCCCTCCTGTTCTTACAACCCTGGTTTTGATTCTTTTTTTATGATGGAGGAGTGGAATTCATGGTGGCAGTGATCAAGAATTAGAGAACAGAGAGTAAAGATGGACATATATGAGATGCAAGAAGAGATGTGCCAATGAGTTGTTTTTGTGTAGAAAAATAACTACATAGGGTTATATAGCAGCACAATAACTAACTTTAGTCCTTTGGTTGCAGTGGGTTTCGGTCTTCAAGAAGAGGAATCTGGTCCAAGCTTACACAGAAAAACGTCAGCCCACACCAGAAAAACACATGGTCAACACATGTGGATTTGACTAGTCATAAAGACACTCGAATTTCCAAGATATGGAATATATTCCTTTTATGACAAGAAGTAACCTCCTTCTGAACCAATTCAGACCCATAATGACTTATTTTTTACTCATAACTCTTTAAGATAGAAATTTGCAAAAGATAGAATCCATAAAGAAATTAAATCAATTTTATGCAGTGCTGTCAGAGGAGAAACAATCGGTTGTTTCGAGAAAACAATCGGTTTTTTGAGAAAACAATTGGTTGTTTTTCTTTAGCAGCAACTAATTAGATTTTTTAAATGCAGAGAAGAGTCAAAATGTAATTTCTTCACATATATCCCAAATAGATGAAGATTTAACACAGATGAAGAAAAGAAAAGCAGAAACAAAGAAAGTCTTATACTTTTGTCATAGAGTCCGTTCAATGAGTCATTATCCATGATCAAGAAAACTTCTTTTGGCTTTCAAGAAGACTTAAGCTAGTACAGAACCTTAATTCAATTCCAGACAGAGTTTTTTCCTTCCAAATGCTTGATATGATGACTCAAGAGTTCATTCTTCTCTTAGCATTCCTGCAACACAACAAATTCAAGCAACAAGATTTGGTCCCCTTACAAAAGTGGGTCCTTTTGCATTACATTTATCACTGGGAACTTCAGAACCTTTGGGAATCCATCTCATAATACCTTTAGGAATAGAATATTTCCTAATTTTACAGAATCTAACAGAGTGGCCTCTCTTCATGCAATAAAAACATGTAACAATAGGTTGTTTCGATTTTTCAATCTGTTGTTTTTCTGGCACTTTTGAAAAAGGCTTTGAAATCCCACTTTTCTTGTTTTGTGGATTAAACCCCAACCAGATTTTTCAAAAACACATTTTTGGGATGGCAAGACAGTTTCAAAGTTAGATTTACCCTTTGAAAGTTTATACACAGTTTTAATAAGATAATGGACTTTATTTTCAAGAGTTTCACAATTTTCAAAAGCTTTTGAGTCACACAAACAAGAGGAATTATTGTAAAGCAGTTCAAGATTTTCAAGATCAATTTTTGAATTTTCCAATTCTTCTTCAAGTGTCTTGACTCTATTTTCAAGCCAGTTGTTCAACCCTTTCAACTAGTTGTTCAAGAGAGCCAATCGATTAGCTTCCTCATGAGTTTCTTTAAAAGCTTGAAGCAATTGACTAAAGTTTTCAGTATTTAAAGAGGCACAAAAACTTACACTACTTGTATCATCTTCTCCCTTTGCAATCAAACACAGATTGGCTTCTTCATCTTCACTTGATGAGGAGCTTGATGAGGAGACTTTATTTTCATCCCAAGCAATGTAGGCCTTTTTTTTATTTCCCTTTCTTTTCCTTCTTGCTTGACTTTTTTTCCTTGCCTTCTTTAGTTGGACAATAAGCTTTTATACGCCCTTGTTCTCCACAACCAAAACAAGTATAATTGTTAGGATTAAAATCACTAGTTTTCTTGTTTCCATACCTTTCTTTGTTGGATTCCTTGTTGCGGTTTCTCTTCAAGAATTTGCTGAACTTTTTG
>Ga0123341_1000613_pt1 | contig 22944 bp, 13 predicted proteins | sample Turbeapinknodule_FD_89959 | JGI IMG/M metagenome (GOLD analysis project Ga0123341, IMG submission 89959) | Root nodule microbial communities of legume samples collected from Mexico - Turtle bean Mexico pink nodule | ecosystem: Host-associated > Plants > Roots > Nodule | place: Mexico: Nepantla...
TCTTAATACTTTTCATCTAGAGTAAATTATTTTGTATTTAGTAGTTTTTAAATTAGAATACAATCATTATATATAATTTTTTTTGTTTCAAGTATTTTATTTTTGTTTCTAGTTAACTTGGAATGATAACTCATAAGTTTATCTACTGATTGAAAAATATTTATAACCTCCTATAAATTAATTGTATATATCTAAAACTAAATAACGGTTTATTGTTTATCTTGTAGTCATTAAGTTTATCAACACATTTTATTAAGCTATGCAATGGATTTGTGTCTTGCTAAAAGCACCCTGGATCCATTAGAGAAGAAGAAAAAATCTTTAAGAAATGGAAAGAAAAAGAAAAGACAAGAAAGATGCAAGTGAATTAGTAGGAATAGAAAATGTTCTGTTGAAAAGAATAGAGGAAACCAAAAAGAAAGAAAAAAGAAGTGTGAAAAAAATAAAAGTATTTATTATAATTATTAAAATATTATTTATTTATTATTATATATTACTAAACATACAGATGAGTATGTTTCGTAATTATTTTTGGTCTTCACATTTTTCTTTTCTTTTTTACTTTTAGTAATTTATAAAAAATACTAAGCATAAATTTTTTTGTCTACTTTCTTTTGCTGCATATTAATATTTTGTTTTCTAGTCTTTTCATGTAGTGCCAATGAAATGCTTATTTTATTTGAAGTTGATTGTTTGATATTGTTCCTAGCAAAATTGTCCATGCAAGGAGTCTTTGAGTGAAACAATAGCCTCGCATACATTACTTTTTTTTTCCGTACAGAACACATTTCCACTAACAGTGGTAGCCAACAATGTCAAGCATCCATCATTACATTTTACGTACCACACTGTAATGCACACCTTTGTGTAGTTAGATATGCAATGAAGCAGCACATTACAGATAAGGCCACTCAAATCATGGCTCAGGGAGTTTTGAAGATAGACATGCATCTACGGCTTCTCCAACAGTCAGAAAAACCCATTTCTTTCCAATTTTATCCACAAACTGTGCCACTTTCAGCTTCCAAATTACTACCCACCTCGGGTTCACCATGGCCAACTGCAAAAAACACACACCAATACCAAAACCCTTCAATTAGCTCTGTGGGTTTCAGATTATCTTATGCTAAGAAATCATTGCATTATCTTATGCTCTAACATTAAGATTAGTATGTGTCAAATATGAGATAATGATAATAATTTGTCTGAAGATGCATATTCATGCTAGACTCACTCGTACGCCACGCGAAAGCAACCTCTTGTGCAGTTCCTCCAGTACTAGAATCCCAGAAGTATCAACATTCATGAGATCTATCCAAGAGAATTGAGAAAGAGTCATTCAGAAGGTTATAATAAATTCCACGAAATGCATTACTAGGATCATAATCAGTTCTGAGACTCACTGCCCATGTCTAAGATTACTGCATAGACCTTTCCCTTGGCAAGTTCGTTTTCTTCTTCCATGATGACCCACTTCAGTATTCTGGAACAATTAAATAACTTTAATTTCAAAGTTTGGTAATTAAATTTATAAAACTCTTCAATAATAGTTTAAATGAGGTGATTGCCTTTCTCTAACAAAATTAGCATTTGCAAAGCAGAGTGAGCCAGAGCTTATGCGAATCACCAAAATGCCTGGAGTGCTTGTGGCCATAGGATATTGACTAACATCGCAGAATGCTTCTGTTCTTGGAACTTGGCCTAAAACTTCTATCCCTGGTCGAATTGATTGTATAAGTATCTTTGCAAATGAGATTGACACCTGCACAAACAAACTTCCCAGTCAGAAACACTACCAATAAGTCATCCTACTTTTTTACCTTTTTACCTTAATTTCATTTAATGGGTAAGGTGAAATGACCATAACTAAAAAGTGCTTTAAGATTTCATCACTGAAAAGACACAACTAAGAGGAGACATATGCTAAGCAGCTCAGAACTGGTAGTTGATTTTGATTGGAGAATTATATTTAAATATCAGACTTGTCAAACAAATTTTCTTTTATGTGAATTCTGAATTCAATCATACAAGCCGAGCATATAATGCCAAATCTGTGGACCAGAGTCTGGTCTAGAAGCCAAACAAGTAAGGAAGGTATGAGCACGACAACACAATTATCTAGGCCAAATTATTTGATGGATGGAACTCCACTAATTGGCAGTGGTAACACCAAGTCTTTCACGTATTCAGAAATCATGTCACACATTCAACTCTATTCTACACTAGTTGCCAACCAATTCATTGTGTAATGAGTAACTATCAGCATGAGGGAAGTTGGGTCCCCACTCTGAACAAATTTTTAATCAATGTGTTTCATGGTGTCTGCTCGTACGATGGGCTTTCCATTGCCTAATGGTTTTGGTCTTTTTCTAACTTCCTAAAAGAGTTTTCTATTATTTAGGGGGAAAAAATTAATGCTTGAAAGCAGTCAACTACTTACTGCAACAAGAAGACCAGTTTCGACTGATACAAACAAGACACCGAAGAAGGCACCAATGCAGGCAAGAAAGTCAAATTTGTCAACCTTCCAAATATAATAAGCTTCGTTTATGTCAATTAACCCAGGAAGTGCAGAGAGGATGATAGAAGCAAGTATGGCCATAGGGGTGTAGTATAGAAGCCTTGTAAACAATTCAAGACACAGAAACACAGTAACTGCCATCACAATATTTGATACTGATGTTTGACATCCTGCACTGAAATTTACTGCAGTCCTTGAGAAAGAACCTGCAAATGTTTAGGGCAAACTATAAATAAGTTTGGTGCTCATATACTTCCCTGCACAAGAGTTATTCAGATCAAGACTGTGTTTGGATTAAAACCTCAAAAGGATTTTTGTAAACTCCAATACACTGTAACGAACTTCAGTACTAAATGAAGGAGGAAAAACATTGTTTCCAGAATACTTTTAGACTTCTAATTTTAATCCAAACTTGCAATGATTAAACAATTAATAGCAACCAAAACAAAGTGTCACCAGTTGCCACATAGCATGAAGAGAGAGATCCCGCAATGTTCATACATCCCATTGCCAACATTTCTTTGTTGCCATCAAGATGGTATCCCTTAATGGAAGCAAAAGATCGACCAACCGCTATTGCTTCCTGAATTTGACGTTCATATTTCCATTAGTAAGACGGAACTTAAGAGTTGGGAAAAAGAAAAATTATTTTAAATAAAAGTAAAAGAGCAAGTAATTTAACATACTGTGAGAGCAATAACGGCAGAAATCAATCCAATTTTAGCTGTTTGTCCAACATGTGGACCATGGAATTGTAACTTGTGAACTGAACTTGGATTCAAACCTCCTTTGACATGCTTTATTATATTAACCCCACTCTTATCAGCTTTTGACAAATACACAATTGAAGTTGATAGTAAAACTGATAGAAGAGGAGCAATAGCAGGCAACCAGAAAAGTTTTTTGTTTCTTCTGCCCTGAAATGACATACATATTATCAGAATCTCAAATCAAACAGAGGAAATATAGTGGTGGAATCGGAATGCCGGAAATTTCATTACTTACAACAAATCGGGCAATTAAAAGGAATATGAGGAATGAACAACCGATGACAAAATTCAGAGGGTACCACTGTCAATGTAAAAAGCAAAGAATAATGTCAAATATCATGAAAACCCAGATAAAGTCTTCCTTTTAAAAATTTAAAATTTATCAACCCATTTAGTTTTGTTTTTTTTTTTTCTAAACCATCAGTAAAATAACTTCCTTTGCTGAAACTAATAACCAAATTCTCCCGGAACATATTTCATTTAGTTAGCATAACGTACTAACTTTTTCTCCTGATGTTATCTGTTGATGGAGTGACTTATATACAGACACCAACACGGATATTACATCTGTTTTGTTGGTAAAGTGAGTAACCCCCAGCAACCCCTTCAGCTGCTGAAGACCAATAATGATGGCTGCGCCTGCCATGAATCCCACAAGTGCAGCATGTGAAAGAAAATCCACGAGAAACCCCAACCTGCAGATTTGAAGAATAAACTGCTTACTTTTTAAGGAAACCTACACATTCACAAGAAATCTATCAAACGGATGAGGAAACCACCTGAAAATACCGAATGCAGCTTGAAAGATTCCAGCAAATAAGGTCACGGTAAAAACAACACTTCTGTAGGCATCAGGATCAACAGCAGGATCTACCACTTTGGGGACTAGGGAGGATAGAAGCAATGATACTACAGCTACAGGTCCAATAGCTATTTCTCTTGAACTCCCCATCACAGCATAGATAAGAGGAGGAACAACACTGGTGTCTGAATGCAATGAAAAGAAATAAAGAAAAAATTGAAACATGATACATCAGTATAGTATATAGTATAATATAATAAACATAACTGAAGTTAGACACCTACACAAGCCATACTGAGGATCAAGTTTTGCCAAATTAGCATATCCTATACTCTGCAACATGAATGGAAAAATGAGAAGGGTGAAGAGGAAAAGGCTGAGAGGAATGTAATGCTCTACATCTGACGCATTGCCATGAGATTAGAAGTAATGTTTGTGAATATACACCTGAGGTATGCTGAGGCTGGCAAGAGTTAAACCGGCTAGCAAATCATTTTTAAACTTAGAGGCCTTGTAATTTTTGAACCAGCAAAGGATAGGAAATAAACTCTCTAAGAATGAAACAGCACGTCCAAGGTAAGTTTTCTTCTTGGATGAAAAAAAGAACATGGATTTCTTCAGTGGACTAAATAGCTTGTTCCATAGAGGTGGTGGATTGGGAGGTTCCAGCACCCAAAGGGACCTCTCTATTTGGCCAGTATCCTCAGGATGAAAGTTCTCCTGCTCGCTGAATCTCATAGTGGGAGTTGAACTCATGGTTGTTTGAAGTGTATGGTGGAAGTCTGCTACTTGTACTTATAGTGCATTAATGCAAGTTCAATACCCTCTTGTCTATGCGTGGTGTTTTATGTGGATGATTGCGTGAAAGGAGTTGCAGCAAGTATTGATTTAAGCCTCTGCTAGATGAGAGGGTAGTTGTGGCACCACTTTGATTGGCTAATCTCAAAAGTTGGGAATGTCTGACGATGAGTATGAGTCCTCTCTCGACAAGACTATTCCCATTTATAATTCTCACGCCACTTTTTCACCACTTTTCTTGTCATGTTACTCCTTTGCTTATTTTTGTTTTGATAATATAGAAAATGCTCCATGATTTTTACCCATCCCTTTTTGTTCTGTATGAAACTCAACGCCGCTAATCCACCAACCTACTACTGACCTACTGTGAGAAAAGAAGCGTTAGAGTTCACGTGCATGAATTTACAAAAGAAGATACATTAGTAGAGTTGGTTTCGAAATTCATTTACTATATGATAAATTTGTTCACAAGTAATAATTCAGTTTTATACCGTTTTAATTTTTTTCTACAAAAATATACTTTGAAAATCCTCCTACTTGTATACCATATTTGATATGATAGTCTTCACAAAAAGATATAATAAAAATAAATTTGTTATTAAATAATATAAAAAAAATTATTAAAATAATAACATTGAGAGAGTTGTAGATGTATAAAAAAAAAGTGGGTTATGAGTGTATGATGATATTTTTTCTATACATATACAATACATTAGAGTTACAAGTGTGAGGATATTGTCAATGTTACTATTGATAATGGTACTTTGTCTTTCTCTCTTCTTCTACCATCCCAATAATTGATTTCAAGAGCATGGTTATAAGGGTGAAGTTGCAAGAATTAGATGACTTTAATTTCTACCAATTTTTCAATTCTCACAATGAAAAATATGACAACTGGAAAATACAAATAGAATTTTGATGTTTCAAGGGGTGTAAATCTTGTTGAAGATTAGAAACATGTTATTGCATAAGGAATAGAAGCTCAAAAGGCAGTAGATAAGGAGATTGAAAAGAAAGATTGCAAGATTTTGTTATCCACCTGGAGAAAATACCTGACGTTCAAGTCAGGAAGAATATAAAATTTAGTAAACATAATGAGTATAATATAAAATGTGAGTTGAGTTTACTCCCTATTTGTGGTGATATTTTTATAAGTCTTTGTGGGCTTTGATCTTTGATACTGGTGTCACATTATCCATATTTTAATGTGGCATATCATAGTTTTATACCATAAAATTTGAATATAATGTATATCAAATCGGAGTATTCCATAATTCAAATGATATAATCGGGTGCATTTTGTGATAAGATCTATGAATTTAATATGATCATGGTATATAATATGACATATTCCATAATATCTGCTTTTTTTTAATATTTAGAGATTTTGTATAGTAAATAGCAGGATTTTGCTTTATTTTGTACTCATTTAATCATGAGAATTTATTCAATGAGGATTCTTTAATAATAAATATAATTAGACACCAATTTAAAAATAATTTAACAATCATATAAACTAATTTAGAAACCAAAATTTTTTTAGTCTCTAAAATGGTCTCTAATCTAATTACTATAGCAACTAATTATTTTTTGTCTCTAAAAATTGGTTTCTATTTCATGATTTTCTTGTAGTGAACATAGATCTGACTTGGTCCAATTCAGTGCAATATCTAACTTAGTTTCTATTACTGATAAATAGTCTCTATTAGCTACATATTATTTTGTAATCGAAATTCTGTGACTAAAATTGTAGTCACTATTTCGGTCATTAAATCATAAAAATAATTTATGGTCACTGATTTAGCCACTAATAGTGATCACATTTTTTTTACATTGATTTGGTCACTCATATTGATCATATTTTTTTGTCACTAATTTCAGTCATTATTCATCATTTTTCTAGTAATGTAGTATCAAACACATGTATTTGGTGTTTATTATGGCATGTAATGTTGGCTAACTATTTGTTTTGTGTGTACATAGTTGAAGTTAGTTGTAGTAGTAAAACATAGGGAGCAAACATACGGATGGAGATGCACACAAATTATGCATTGGCTAAAACAAGAATCTGGAAGCTGACCATAGGTTACATGGAGGTCATGTGACACAATCAAACAATCATAGTACATCATGGGTATTGATATACTGATAACCCACATTTTTTATACAATCACATTACAACTTTCAATACTCTTATTTTAATATTTTCTTCATATAATTTAATTTCATATATTTATTTATTAACTTATCACATCAAGAGTTGTATACAACTTTAAGGATTGTCAAAACATCATTTTCCATACACCAACGCGGTAAAGATTTGGTCCTGATATTGTTGTTGGACAGGTTGTCTTGCACCAAATTGAAATGGTGATGACCAATTTAGTGCATGTGGGCTAGTAATTCTAAAAATGTATGTTTTTAAGTGTTTTCAGCCTTTATATACTAGGTTGTTTGGGATAAACCACAAGCAATATATAAATCACAATCTCTGATGCCACTTGATGGGAAAAAACGCAAGCAGAAGCAACACACAATCACTAATCAACTGCAAAAAATAAACAACACAGGATTTAACGTGGTTCGGTCGTCAATCTGCAACCTACGTCCACGGGCAACTAATTAGGTTTTCATTATGTTTGTTACAATTTTATTACAAGCGCAAATGTCTCTTAAATAGAGATTATATAGGGGACACAATAATTAAGCTCACTCACTTAAACATGGTGTCTAGTCGACCCAACCCAATTGGTCTTGGCTTCACACTCAACATCAACTTGGTTCATCAAGCAAAAAGTTCAATTCAAACTACTTTACCTCTTCCTCCAATTGTTGAGCAAATCTTTTTTGTAACATTATGTCGAATAGACTAGAGCATGTCCTATCATACATTATTAATCAATCACAATCTTCTCTTTTGAAAGGTAGGAGTATTCTGGATAGCATGGTGGTGGTAAATGAGATGGTAGAGGACATCAGGAGGAGGAAGAAGAGTGCTTTTATAATTAAGGTCGACTAGGAAAAGTGTATGATTAAATGAGATGGGAATTCATGTACTACATGATGTTTAGACTAGGCTTTGATGAGAGATGGGTTGGGTGGGTAAAATGATGTATGGAATCATCATTTATATCCATCTTGGTTAATGAAAGCCTAACTAATAAATTTAAACGGGCTAGGGGCCTAAGACAAGGTAATCCTTTGGCTCCCTTCTTGTTTCTAATAGTAGTTGAAGACTTGACAAGTCTTGTGATGCAAGCAATAAAGAAAAATCTTTTTCAGAGAGTCAAAATAGGCAAAAACTTTGTATGGTTGAAGTTTTGCAGTACACGGATGATAGTCTGTTTGTAGCAGAGGCAAACTTTCAGAATGTGAGGACTGTAAAAGCTATTCTGATATGCTTTGAGTTAACAACAAGCTTGAGGGTAAATTTTCATAAATCAAGTATAGGGGCAATTGGAGTTGACTTGTCTAAACTAAATTGTTTTGCTAATGTCTTAAATTGTAATAAAATGAATATACCCTTCACATGCCTCGGTCTCCTGGTTGGAGGGAACCTAAGAAGAAATTTTCTTTTGTAACCTATTATCACCAAGATCAGGGTTAGATTGTCTAAGTGGAAAGGTAGATTTCTAACATCTGATAGTAGAATTTGTCTAATTAAATCTATTAGTAATGCATTGCCTCTTTATTACATATCTTTTTTTAAGGTATTAGCGTCAGTGTGCCGCATACTAACTAATATCTAAAGAAATTTCTTGTGGGGTTAGGGAAGTGGTGGTAGGAAAATTGCATCGATTAGTTGAAAGCAAATATGTAAAGAAAAGGGAGTTAAGAAAATTGGAAGGTTTAACAAGGCTCTATTAGCCAAATGGAAATGGAGACTGTGGGCAGAAAATGAGGACAAATGGAGATAACTGTTAATTTCGAAATATGAGTTGGCGGATGGACATAATAAGAATTTACCTCTTAACCAGATAGGTGGTGGTGAGATTTAATAAAAATAGTTGAAAAAGATAGTTGGTTTGAAATGAACATAGGATGGAAAGTGGAGGCTAAGAACAAAGCTCATTTTTTGAAGGATAACTGGTTAGGTGGCTCGACCTTAATACATAGGTTCTCTAGGCTTTATTCTATTTCAAATTGTCAACATAAAACAGTTGGAGAGATAAGTGTTAGGAGGGAAACGGGTGTGGAATGGTTGCTCATTTGGAGAAGGAACAGATTCATATGGGAGATATCACATGAAATGCAATTGTTGGAATTGTTAAATGGGGTAAATATGAGTTTAGATAGTCAAGATAAACGTATATGGTTGGGAGAAAACCAAGGAATCTATACTGTGAAATCTGCATATGCATGTCTATAGACAAGTAATACAATGACAAGTTCCTTTAAGTTTAATTTTGGCCTTTTTTAGTGGTTAAAGCATTGGCTAATGCCCAAACATTGGTGTGGTGTGTTATTAATGAGAAGGTTCCAATGAGAACAAACTTAGTTAGAAGAGGATTACGACTAAACATTGAAATTTGTCCCCTTTGTCTAGAGCACCTGGAAACTGTCTAGCATCTTTTCCTATCATGTGATTTAGTCTTTAAAGTTTGGGCTGATTGTGGTAAGTGGATAGGGGTTCAAACAGTTCATCATGGTAATTTAATGGCACACTTCCTACAATTTCATATGTTAAATTTAAATACAAAACAAAATTTTGTATGGAAAAGTCTATGGATTGCAATAATCTGAAGCATATGGGAGCATAAGAATAACGTAGTGTTTAAGAATAAGAAGGTAGATGTACAAAAAAATCTTCTATATGGCCCAATTGAAATCCTGGATGTGGATGATAATTTTCCTAGTTTTAGTTACTCTTTAACGGATTGACATCTTTATCCCATTCTTTGCTTGAAAAGTATTTAATTGTATTTGAAAGGAAAGTGTTAATTATGCCAAGAATGTCATACAAAATTATAACTCGCTCTTTTTTATGTGCATATATTTGAGTGGTTTGATTGGAGTCATGCTATATTAATTGTGTTGAGTTGAATATGACTTGGAATTAAATATTTTAGTTATACACCTTTGATTCTTAGATTAAATAAGTTTTAATAATTCTTTTAAGATTATTATTTATGCTTTGTAAAGAATATATTTTTGAAATTATACATATTCGTAATTCTCTGTAATAGTTGGAGAATCCCTAAAATATCCAACTTTTGTTTATTTTTTTTATAAAAAAAATAGATAAATGCAAATAACAGTAATGTGCTATATATATCCAAGCTTTTTAAAAGATTGTAATTTTAACTCCACTGTCAAATAACAACATAATAAAGCATAGATACAGTATAATTTAATAAATTTTATTATCTTTGTATAAAAGAAATTGTTAGGTTGTATTAGCTTTGAGTTTCGGGTCAAATCTCATTTCTTGTATCACTTTTTAATGGTAGGAAATGTAATAATTGGTCGGTTGTATATCATCCTTACAATAATTTAACTAATTTTTTATAAACTTATATATGTTAAATAGTAAGGATGCAATATTTAAAAATATCCCTGTAATCGAATCAAGGTATCATTATTGTCGAAGTGCTTATTTATATACGTGTTTGTATTGTATGTGTATTATTGGTGTCGGGTCAACAAGGGATTCATATTAGTATATTACATATTAATTCTCATGCAAACCGTAATAATTGCTTTATAAATTATAGCTTTAAACATCGATTCATGTTATTGAAATAATTTTTGGAAGTAACACTACTTAGTTCTTAAAATGACCAAACGAAAACCAATTATATGCTTAAATAGATGACCAGTATTATTTTTATATAACTAAAATTTTAATTAATCACTCTAAAAAAATAGCATCATATTTTTCTGGAAAGGAGCTAAAAACAATGAATTAAAAGCAACAAGGGACAACAGGGAGGAAGAAATGTCTTGTTTTTATATTAAGCATTTAGCCTCTAGCTTTGGAATAAAAAGAAAGGGTAGGGGATAAATAAAAGCACAGATTCTTTCGTAAAATAGCAAACTTCTTACTTTAAGAGAGGATATAATATTTTTGTTTTCTCAATAGATCTTCATATTTAACTATTTCTCTAAAACGAGGAATCTATTTTAAGAAAGAAAGTATAATTATATTTATTAACTACCAATTAAAAAATCTTAATAACTTTTGTAACTAAAAATAATATAAGTCTTTATTTTAGAAACCGCGTTCATCATTCTATAATAACTTTATTAACTAGTATTTAAAGCATAATATTCTGGACTCAAACCTCATTATTACCATTGTAAAAAAAATATTTGAAAGTATTTTCTTTAAAAAATATATTTAGATTTCAACAAGTGTTGTAAAGTGTTAGTTCACTATTAAACTTTATATAAGAATAATTCTACAATAGGTCACTTTTTTAAATGGATCTAAGATCATTTTTAGTATTGTTTTATAATTTAGATTTTGACGCAGTTGTAGTTTTTTTTTCTCCATAATTGATTACAATAAAATGTTTTTATGCGTAATAGGATAGTTCAATTATACAAGACTTTAGATGATGTATTGAATTGTAAAATAGTTGAAATACTTCTGAAATAGTTCTGTTTATTAATTTTTTTTCAAATAAAAAATAATTTTGATCCCCATTATTTCAGAAATTATGTATTTAATTTTTAAAGATTGATAACATTATTTTTGTTTGTATATGAAAATTGTGAAAACTCAAATATTTTGAAGTTAAAAAAAACAAATTTATCCTAAATTTTACACTCTAAAAACTTAATTGAGTGGATAACATAACACCCAAAGTTGGACCTTAGGGGTTTTTAATGCCAAATCCGATATTCGAAACAACTCTCTATAAAACCCAATGATCTCTCCCTGTTTCTGATTTATCACACTTCATTTCTTGTTGTGTTCAGCAGTTTTTGTGTAGCCATGGCGTTTCCCTACATGGAAGCGGTTGTCGGTGAGCTCTTTCTTCTCTCCCTATTGCCCCTCTTATGCATTTCCCCCCTTTTCTTTCCTCTCTTATTTTCCACACTAAAAAACCATTTCTTTCAGCTATGGGTCATGTTCTTGTTAATCAAGATTTCTTTTCCCTTTTAATTTGATTTGGGTTTCTCATGAGTTTGCCATTTTTCGAGTTCATCGTGTAATTTGACCCTTTTATTGGATTGAGATAATGCGTTAATTGAAAGTGCCGTGGTTATTCACTAGAGGATTTTGAGTCGCAGCCCCCTCTTTTACTTGCACTGGCATTGCCCTTTGAAATTGGAAACCCCTTTGGTTTTTGACCATTAACCAGTGTTGGGGGGAGATACGAATAATGTCGATAGACATTGTGCTTCCTTTTCTATTAAGTTAATTATAACTAGAGATGAAGAAACAAAGGACAAAGTAGGGTTTTAAATGATGTTGTGGAGAGCCCAAATGGACTTGCAGCATTCGAGACTTCACTGATTGGCAGTTATACTGCGATATTTAACAGGAATTATTTGGTTGTAGGTGGTCTAGATAGCTTCAAACAAACTTTAGGAGTAAAAAGTATGATTATTTTATGCCTATATATTATGTTTTTTGGGCATTTTAGCTAGGTTTTTTTGTTTTGCGTTGATTCTTCGGTGGATGTTTTTAAAACACAGTTGTCTTGCCTTAATGAAATCGGTTGTTTGGTAGTGAACAACTTCATAAGTATGTCAAATTTGATGGATGTAATGGAACATGTTAGGCAGTGCTTCATGACTCTACACAGCTCTTTTCGTGTGAAAACTTTTTGTGTGTTAATGAAAGTGTTCTAATCAAGTGAACAAATATAAATAGGGAGAAGAAACAGACATGAAACATAATGTGGATCGATCTATATATACAGCAAACTATAAGATTATACTTGGGCAAAAGTGAAACTAATAAAATGAATATTACAAGGAGTAGCTGCTTAAATCTGACACCTAATCTTGATGCATCGTAATACTCGCTGTTGTTAAGCTTCACTGGACCCTACAGCCAATTTGTCTAGCCCCTTCGCTTTTTTCTAACATTTGGTTTGGTCCAGTTTTGTCTATTTTATATTGTTTTCATGTACTGTTTTGGCGGCATTCCACTGCTTAACCTTGAAAAATTCAAAATGAAATGTAGGATATAAATGTTACTGATTTTCTTCCGATCTATTACTATTTTCAGGGTTTATGATATTGATGTATATATTTGAAACTTACTTGGATATGCGGCAACATAAGGCCCTCAAACTTCCAACTCTTCCAAAGACTTTAGAAGGGGTTATCAGCCAAGAGAAATTTGAGAAATCAAGAGCCTATAGTCTTGATAAAAGGTTTGTTCTTTTTGTTCATGTGAATTTCTTTCATTAGATAATGATATCTTACTCTCGCAAAAGGATTTATCTGGTATTTTTTTTTTCGTAATTGTGTATTTGTTATTGTGTCCTATTAGCATTCTTACACTTGACTTTTGTTTTTACTTTGTCCAGCAACTTCCATTTTATTCACGAGTTTGTGACAATAGTGTCAGACTCTACAATTTTGTACTTTGGGGTATTGCCCTGGTTTTGGAAGGTAAGAATTTGATGTGGTGTTTATGAAGTACAGCTTCTTCTCTACCATTGTAAAATTTATATCTATTGCTTGCAGAAATCAGGAGAATACGTGACAACAGTTGGTCTCAATCCTGAGAATGAAATACTGCATACTCTTGCCTTTTTAGCTGGTTTGATGATTTGGTCACAGGTATGCTTTTGACACTTTTTATTGCTAGGGAATAAAGTAATTCTTGGGTTTATTGTGCATGATTGAGACCATCAGTTTTACTCCATATTCAACTTCACGAAGATAAACTTGGATATTTTGTTTTTTTGTTTTTCTTTCTTTTTGATATCATGTGCTGAAACATTAATTTTTGGAATAAGGTTTTCTTTTTTAATTCCTTTTTTAGTTTTGGCAGATCATGGATGCTAGCTTTTTTATGCTTCTGATATATATGCATTTTGAATTATTATCAATCTTATCGCTGACATTTTAATAAAATCTATTATGCACTTTTACATTTTCTGCAGATAACTGATTTGCCTTTTTCTCTATACTCAACTTTTGTGATTGAGGCCCGTCATGGTTTTAATAAGGTTCACATTCTTCCTTCAAATTCAATCATTTATGTATTATTTCATTGACATTTTTCACACCTGACTATGTAAGTTTCTGTTGCAAAATTTATATATGCCTGTATCCTTACATTTATGACCTTTATACAGCAAACACCGTGGTTATTCTTTAGGGACATGGTTAAAGGAATTTTCCTTGCTGTAATAATTGGTCCACCTATTGTGTCTGCAATCATTGTAATAGTACAGGTAAATCTTCTGCCATTCAAAGTAATCATTGCTTGAAAACTTAGCTTTGATGTTTTGGATTTTCTAGTTGTTCCTAATTTCTAGATATTTTGGGATGTGATATTAACTACATTATGTTTTATGCTCTTTCTGTCATTTTGTTCGCGGTGATGGATAGATGGTCTCATTGTTTTCTATTTAAACATTAATTTTAATTTTTGCAGAAAGGAGGCCCATACTTAGCCATCTATCTTTGGGCGTTTACATTTGGGCTTTCTATTGTGATGATGACTCTTTATCCAGTACTAATAGCTCCACTCTTCAATAAGTTCACTCCTGTAAGAATTTCTCATCATACAATATTTTAGAAAAAGTATATATGTACCATGTTTTTTTATTTTAATTTTGGGTTGAATTCTTCTAAGGTTAGTGCTAATTACACTTGGAGTCTCTTCTGTTGGGGATTGGGGGGATGACATTGAGGATTTGGGAGAGATCAAGCTGATGGTGGTGGGTGCGGGCAGTGATGGTGGGGGGGATGGGGTGATTTAGAGCATGGCTTTGATAAGAATAGTCTGTCTTGACTTTGGGAGAAACATCCTAGAGGAAGGGTGCAGTAGTCTTTTGTTTAATTTGTTTAATTTTGCTTAAACTAGAACAAAATTGAAATCACGGGCATGTTCAGTGCCATTAATGCTTTTCACAGGCAAATAACTGCCGGGTTAGAGCTGTAATCATAATTAACACATTAATTGAGTTGGGTTGGTTGTAATTGTGCTAGTGCAAATTGAAGGGGAGATCAATGTAATTTTTTTCTGCATTTTTCAAATCACACTTTATTATCTTTGTTCTCACGATATTCTGGTAACTAGCTTCCAGATGGTCAACTCAGGGAGAAAATCGAGAAACTTGCTTCCTCCCTCAACTTTCCATTGAGGAAATTGTTTGTTGTTGATGGCTCCACAAGATCAAGTCACAGCAATGTAAGGAAATATTGAACTCCTGTAAAATAAAAACCAATGTGATACGTTGTGTGATGATGCATATTTACTCTAATCTCAAATAGATTCATTGACTTTAATTTATATTGTCCATTACTTACACCTGTCTTTGAGGTCCAGTAAGTCTTATTTTTTCTTGTCTGCTGCATGCAAGCGGATGATTCAATTTTTTTTGTAGCTTGTCAATCATGACTTTTTTTTATAAAATGCTAATCATTTTGAATTTTCTTATGTTGTTTGTTTGTTTTCTTTTCTTGGCCTAGATGTTAAAAAAAGTGTAGTTGTCTTTTTATCTGTTTTTTTATTCCCTTCTTGGGATGATTATACTTTAGCCGTCATATGTGCTCACAATCACTTTTTTAATACACAATAAACTATTTTGATAAACTTTTTCGTGTTGCCATATATTGAAAAAGGGTCTTGAATAATGGCTTCAATATGATTTGCTTTTTTTAACCTTGTTTATGAAGGTTAGGTGCATCCTATTTTTGTGATCATTTTTGTTAAAATTAATTTGGTATGACGTTGTTTTGAACACTGCACCTTTCCTTGCAGCTCAAATTTGAAATGGAAGATCAGGCCTTTATATTCTAGTACATTTATTTCTTTTAACTGAGTTTTATATGGGTGCTGATCAATCAGAGCTGAATAGCAGTAGGATTAGGTTTCAAATACTGAGCATTATAGGCAGAAAGAAGTCATGAGGATTTTTATTGCATGCTCAAATTTTGTCATACCTCTGTTGATGTAATTATAGGATTGTATTTGATGTCAGTCTATTGTATTTGTGATTTTCAATATTGAGTTGCTTAGGGGATGATTTCTTGGAAAATCTCATGATGATGGCTTATAAGGGAAGCTGTTTATTTTTTGTATCTTGTAAATTTTTTGAGTTGGATGTGATCACACTTTTTTATTTGCATAACCTTTCTTTAGTTTCTTATGTCATAAAGAAGAAAGTATAGTAACTAATCTTTCACCGTTTTTTTAAATATATATTGCAGGCCTATATGTATGGATTCTTCAAGAATAAAAGGATTGTGCTTTATGACACATTAATTCAACAGGTTAGGAATTACTAATAACTGTAGAAAGTTATTTTATCTTTCAGGTTGTTTTATAGCTCAAGTATTATTCTTTTAGAAGAGCTTTCTTTGTATATAATTCTTACTCTTTATGTTTTCTGAAGCTGCATATTAAAAAATAATCTTGAGTGAATCTTTGCATTTCTCGCTCTCCCAGCTTTCCTACATTGTAAAATTTCTATTTTAAATTTATTCCGCAATTAACTAGAAGTCTCCCCCCGCCCCCCTCATTCAATGAAATGGTACCTCCGCTTCTGTTTAAAGTGGGGTAACTTTTTTAATACAGATGTGGTTTTTTCCAGGTAGTGGTTCTGATTCCAACATTATGTGACTGTCTCTATATTTACTGGCTCCCGTAGCGTGAGAATTTGATGGAAATCTAATGTTGCCATTTTCTGCATAAATGACTGGTCCTTTGCAATCTTTTGAATTTACTTAACTCTTGGTGGCATTAATATATATGAGTACTTTGTGAATGTCCATATGAAGTTCTCAATTTTAGAATTGTGGTTGACTTATCCTTACATTAACAAATGGTGTTGTACAGTGCAAAAATGATGAGGAAATTGTTGCTGTTATTGCTCATGAGTTGGGACACTGGAAGCTCAACCATACTGTGTATACTTTTGTTGCAATGCAGGTTTGTTTAATACATTACTGAACTGAAATTGAATACTTGATTGCCTCTGTTATTTTAATCAATAGAAAGAATGCTATTGCATCACTATAGATGAGGTAATTCTAACCAATTTAGCACTACAACCTTTACCTATCATATGCAGTATTTTTAATACAATTAAAAGATAAACCAAAACCCAGCAAGAAAGTCTGTAGTGTGGGCAACCATATCTATCTCTACAAAAATCTGGATAATACAATGAGGCACTCCATCCCACCAAGTAAAAATTAAAGTTCTAAGACTATAGGCAGCCAAACTATCTACACACCTATTTCTCTCCCTTAATAAACTTCATAACATTATTTCATCTATTCCTTAATTTCCAAAGAACTGAAGAAGTATCAGACAAAGCTTTCCAAAGAGCTCTCCAACCTATTTAAATGGCCTAGATAACACCCAGGAGTTCAGCTTCAAAAGCTGAATTTGCTTGTATAAATTTCACAAACAACCCATGTTCTTAGGTCTTGAATTCCTAAAAATTCCCCCACATGCTACATTGTTGCCACAACTAGTGTAAGCTCTATCTGTATCACATTTGATTCAACTTGCATCTGGAGGAGACCAATCCATCTGAATAATATTATCTGCTTTCCTTCACCTGCTAGTAATAGTAAATGCTTTAAGAATTTTAAACTAAAAAATGTTAGATTTCATATTACCTGCTGCTATTGATCCAGAAAGATTTACAGCAGTGAAAATTCTATTATTAATATGTTGATACTGTATTTTGAAGCCCCTCTGATTTAATCTTGTTTCTGCTACTATGAGTAACAGCAGATAGCATCACTGCTGGTACCAAATTACTCCAATTCCTATTGGAATGTATAAATGTTTTAATTGTTGAAGTGTCCAGCTGCTGATCTGTGATGCTTTGAAGCCAAGTCCATAATGTAACTGCAAATGGACAAGCTAAAAAGGATGATTTTCAGTTTCAAAATCATTCTAACAATGAGGACAAAATGATATCACATTTACGGTAAATGTCTAGCCCATATCAACCCGAGCTGGCCCGGGCCGATATCGAGCCGAGCAAACCTGGGCGGATGTCGAGTCGTCGGGCCCGTGTCGATGTCGAGCCGAACAGGCCAGGCCAATGTCGAGTAGAGCAAGCCCGGGCTGATGTCAAGTCGAACGGGCCAGGCCGATGTCGAGCCGAACGGGCCCAGGCCAATGTCGAGTCTCCCGTGCCCGGGCTGATGTCGAATGGAGCGAGCCCGAGCCAATGTCAAGCTGAGCAAGCCCGGGCTGATGTCGAGCCGAATGAGCCCGAGTCAATGTGAGTCTCCCAGGCCAATGTCGAGTCCCCCGGGCTCAGGCCAATGTTAAGCTGAACAAGCCAAGGCTGATGTCGAGCCAAACGGGCCCAGGTCAATGTCGAGTCTCTCGGGCCCGGGACGATGTCGAGTCGATTGGGCCTGGGCCGATGTCGAGCCGATCGGGCTTGAGCCAATGTCGAGTCTCCTGGACTCGAGTCGAATGGGCCCGGGTCGATGTCGAGTGGAGCGGGCCCGAACCGATGTCGAGTCTCTCGAGCCTGGACCAATGTCGAGCCGAGCCGGCCCGAGCCAATGTCGAGTCGATTGGGCCCTGGCCAATGTCGAGCCGAGCGGGCCCTGGCCGATGTCAAGCCAAGTAGGCCTGAGCCGATGTCAATTTGTCCGGGCCCATGCCATTGTCGATTCGTCCGGGCCCAGACCGATGTCGAGTCATCTGGGCCCGGACCGATGTTGATTCGTCTGGGTTCAGACCAATGTCGAGTCGTTCGGGCTCAAGCCAATGTCGAGTGGAGCGGGCCCGAGTCGATGTCGAGTCGAGTGGGCCCTGGCCGATGTCGAGTTGAACGGGCTCGGGTCGATGTCGAATCATCCAGGCCTGACCATTGTCGATTCGTTCAGGCTGATGTTGAGTCGTCTGGACCCGAGCCCATGTTGAGTCATCTAGGCCCGAGCCCATGTTGAATTGTTCGAGCCCGGGCCCATGTCGAGTCGATTGGGCCCAATCCCATGTCGAGCTGAGCAGACCCTAGCCAATGTCGAGTCTCCCGGGCTCGGGCCGATGTCGAGCTGAATAGGCCCGAACCAATGTTGAGTGGAGCGGGCCTGGGTCTATGTCGAGTTGATTGGGCCTTGGCCAATGTCGAGCCAAGCGGGCCAGGCTGATGTCAAGCCGAGCGGGCCCGAGCCGATGTCGAGTCGTCTGGGCTCGGACCGATGTCGAGTCGTTCAGGTTTGGGCCGATGTCGAGTCGTCCAGGCCCGGACCGATGTCAAGTCGATTGGTTCTCGACTAATGTCGAGTTGAGCGGGCCCGGGCCGATGTAAAGCCAAGCGGGCCTGGACTGATGTCGAGTCAAACAGGCTCGGTTTGGTGTCGAATCATCCAGGCCTGAGCCATTGTCGAGTCGTCCGGGCTTGGGTCGATGTCGAATCGAGTTGGTCCGCGTTCAAGTTGAGTTGGCTTAGGCCCGGTTCGAGTCAAGTTAGTTTGTGTCCATATCAAAATGGATTTAATGTAATTGACAAAGTGGATTTAATCTAATTAACAAAATGGATTGAATCTAGATTTAATCCACTTTAAATGGATTTAAAAAAGATCCATTTAAATTTGATCTAGTTAAAACGGATATGAATTTTAAATCCAATCCATTTATTTGGATTTGGATTGGATCTAGATTGGAATTTGAAAAATCCAATCCATGCCCACCTCTACATTTACCCTACATTTCCTAAGTAGCTCATCCGTAGGCAAATTATTATGTAGCAATCTCCGTAGGATGAAAGTTTTAGAAGAGGGAATGACTTTGCTCCAAATTCTTTTCCCCCAAGAAACCTGTGGTTTAGAATGATGAATATGTAAATAAGCATCTTTAATGGTTAAATCACCACTTAAACATGCTTTCATCTAATCATATCCTGGGAATTAGCAATGGAAATCACAATCTGGTTAATTTGTTTTACAATATCATGTGGCAAAATATTATTAACTCTCCATTCCTTTTGAAAAGTAAACTCAGAAACCTTTGGATTAAGCATATTATGTATGCTCCTATCAATGTCTCATAGAATTAACAATTGGTTCAATTAGCCAAGTATCAGTCCAGAATTTGATATTTCGCCCATTTCCAAGTTTCCAAGCAGTGTGATCTTTACCTGAGTATATATATGCTTAATACTAGCCCATATAGATGATGCGATTGTTTTTTTAACAATAGAAGCATTTTTCAATAAAATTCTAGCAGCCAGAATACGTGATCAATCCATTTCATGCTTTGATTGAATCCCAACATAACTTAACCATATATGCTTCATTTACAGCCCTAATAGATATCAGCCCCAGACCACCTTCATTGTATTCAGAGCACAACTTATCCCAAGCAACAGTGGCTACCTTGACTTTTAAAATATCACCACTCCAAATAAAATTCCTAAACCAGGTTTCCAGCAGACTAAGCAGCAGTTTTGTTCATCTATGTATTTGAAAACTATAGAAAAGCATACTATAAATAACTGGTTTAACAAGAAGAACTCTCCCCATGTATGACAGCAATGAGCCTTTCCATTTGGCAACCTGAGCTTTAACTCTTTCAACAACCCTTCCAACTATAGGCATCAAATGAACCTTCTTAGGTTTCCCTTTTAACATAGGTACACCAAGTTAAACGAAAGGCAAAGAATCTTGTTGGAAATCCTATACGATTTCTGATTCTGCTAATTTTCTGTCTTGAGAAATTGCTACTGAGAATTTAGACTTAGTACTATTAACCTGCTGCCTTACTATATTGTTCAAGCGCATTCGTTATGTTAGATAGATTCCTTTCAGTGCATCTACAGAAAATCATTTTATCATATCATCATATAGGGCATGTGTACGAAATTTAGATTTTGATCCCATAATTCTCAACACCTTTCCTTCTTGTGCTAGTTTAGTAATATTTTTTACTTCCTAACTGCTCTTCTGCTAGGCAAAACAGGATAGGTGATAAACAATCTTCTTGTCGCACACCTCTAGAGCATGGCTCTGTTTCAATTACACGTGATAATGGAATATACTTGTGTGGTCCAATTTGTGAAACCATCATGCACAACATCACTTAGAATTTACTGTTGCATTTGGTGTTTTAACTGTAAATGATGTATATGGCAATGGAATATTCTGCTGTAAACTTGTAAATTCAATGAAATCCCCCTCTTTTGTAAGATACCTTTAGAAAATCAAAGGCATGCTTTGATTGGATTATCTTAAAATTAAAATACATTAAAGGATAAAGTAAACTTTCCTTCTCAAAGAGATGCTTAAATTATTTTTCTCAAGTCTTAAAACCTTCCAATTAGAGATGAAATATGTTACACTTTGGTCCAATTTAATGAAAATGAGCCTGTCGGGGATATTTTTCTTTCTGCAATTTGCAGTGTTGCTTACAGCTAATTTTGAGCTTCTTATTATTGATTTTAGGATAGGCAAATTGATGTTTTGATCACCCTATTTGTTTGGAACTTCAAAACTAACCACTGATAATGCTGAGTGTCATAAAGAGAAAAAAAAGGTCATAATAGGCTCATTCACATTAAATTATATTGAAATTTAATGCGTTAATCTTTCACGAGAGTGGATACTAATTTTTAAAATAGGAGGGGAGTGTAAATTACTATTTTGTGTTCTGTCTATCAAATGGCTTGTGTTTTTCATCATGTCAAATATAATTAAATATTTAATGGAAAAGGTAATGCAATATTTCTCCGAGTTTATGTTTAGTGCTTTGATATTATTGTTGTAGATTCTTACCCTTCTGCAATTTGGAGGATATACATTGGTGCGAAATTCAACTGATCTGTTTCGAAGTTTTGGGTTTGATACGGAGCCAGTCCTCATTGGGCTCATCTTATTCCAGGTACATTTCAAAATTGTTGTCTTATCACCTAAAATATTGTTTGCTTGATTTTGATTGGATGTACATCTTTCTGCAGCATACATACAATCAATTTTTTGTGCCAATGATTGGATAATATTTGTTTCTTTTAAGATAATCTATGTGGTACATATTCAATTAACATGATATACTAAATTTTTAAACATTCAAAATTGTTAATGCTAAATGGAATATGTATTTGAGATGATGCTGTTCGCTAGCCATCCTTTTATAGCAATTACGAATTCAATCTACAATGTGGTGGGTGGCTTAAATATAACACTTATGCTTGCTCTTTGGCTTGCGTACCATCTCATGGCACTATAAAAGTTGTGCTTTTCTTTGTATCAAGGAGAACTGAAACTGAATATTTGTTTATTTTCTTCGGATGTTGGGGCCTTGGAGCAAGAAGCCTTTTGAATTTGAAGATCAAAAGATGACTAATGAATCACAATTTTCTTTTAAATATATTTTTTCTTGACTTGTATAATTTTAGGCCCTGCCCTGTATTCCTGGTCAATCAATACCGTGGGTGTTAGCTGTATTGAATGCTCAATTGTTTTAATTCAGAGTTTTTTTTATCATTGATTTGGCCATTCAATCATCTCAAAATGTCCATATAAGGAGCATAATATGTTGTATGATACAGATCTACATAGCCATATGCTTGCATGGGAGGCATCCAAGATTGTGCTTTGGGAACCTTGTTTAATTACTAACTTTCAAACTCATTTAGCTTTACCTTCTCAGTCATTCTCTTCTACTGGTAAAAAATAAGAGGCCCGTAACCCGTTTGAATTCTTTACATTGCAACCATTGGGTAGCTTTAAAACACTAGTGTTTGAAGCCACTGGGGGTGTTGTTTAGGTAGTTTGCAGAAGTCCTAAGTTCGAGCCTTCATGCCATCATTCTTTCTTAGCTTCATGAAAGATTTTATTTACAAAGCACTTAACATACTTTGACCTGGATTTATTTGCAGCATACTGTAATCCCACTTCAACAATTGGTCAGCTTTGGTCTGAACCTTGTCAGCCGATCA
>Ga0123341_1000617_pt1 | contig 22900 bp, 8 predicted proteins | sample Turbeapinknodule_FD_89959 | JGI IMG/M metagenome (GOLD analysis project Ga0123341, IMG submission 89959) | Root nodule microbial communities of legume samples collected from Mexico - Turtle bean Mexico pink nodule | ecosystem: Host-associated > Plants > Roots > Nodule | place: Mexico: Nepantla...
CGAGAAAAAAAAACATTACTCTTCCTCTATTTATTTAAACCAATTTCAAATCACAAATTATTCTTTATTATTAGAGTTTTTAAAACAATCATTATACAAATTAACAAAATTTCGTAGGCTTCTTTCTCAAACATTTTTACCTTGTGAGCGATTATTTTTCACCGCATAAGAAAAACGGATTCTCTAATAAACGTTATCAGAAAAAAAAAATGTCTCCTTTGTTTCACATCGCGATAATTTGAGGTAGAACATTCTGGTTTTCCGGTGACTGAGTTCAGCGTGTTCGGCGAAGGAAGCAGCTACGTATGACTCCGTCGTTCGTAAGTCCTTAACGTTGTCGTGTTCATTATGTTTGAGATGGGAGTTGCTGGATTTGAAGTTAATAGGAGTTATGCTTCTGCTTCTGTTTTGCATTTTGGTGCCAATTCGTTATCTTCATACACGGTGCCCATTTCTCTGAGACCCTTTTTTGGGAATGCTTTGAACGCGAGGTTTTTAGGGAAGATTCGGGTTTCTCACACCCGGAAGGTGAATTTTGGTGCTGTCACTGCTTCACTGAATGATGGCTCTAATGTTGGGTTGATCAGTGATGCGGTTCTTCCGAAAGACTCAGAGTTCAAGCCTTCATTTGATGAATATTTGAAGGCTATGGAATCTGCCAGAACTGTGAGGGATACGAAGCGTGCTGCCACTACTAGAAAAAAGAAGATGCCGGAAAAGGGTGATAGCACCAAAAAATTTAGCAGTGGAAGAGTGAAAATTGAGAGAAAAGATGGGGTTGAAGATGGTAAAGAAGGTTCCTCCAGAAGTAGCGGCAAATTCAGAAGATCATTTAGAAGTGAAAACGACCTTGATGTAAAGGCAAAGCAGAAAAATGGGTTGTTGAAACGCCAGAGTCATAGTTTAGAACCAGAATCTAGGAGTGTAGTAAGGTCTAGTTTGAATGGTAGCCATGGGAGTGTCATGAAGAGGGGGGTTATTCATGATTTGTATTCTTCAAAGATGATGGGAGAGAAGAATTTTGGTAGCAGACAAAGGGAATACAACACACAAGGTAAAATCCCTGATAGAGATAAAATTGCAGTAAAACAAAATGTTCAGGACAGAGGGATTGTAAGAAGACACAGTGAGAATGGAAGTTTTATAAATAGAAATGGTTTGTCTAATGTCAAAATGAATGGAAGCCGCAAGCGTTTCATTGACAGGGGTTATGATTCTGACAATTCGGAGGTGTTTAGAGCAGCATTTGAGAATCTGGATGACCCGAACAAGGTTATCAGAAAGACACAATTTTCACACAAGGAAATGGAGGAGAAAATCCAAAAGCTAGCCAATGCGTATGTAGTTTATTCATTCTTTCATGCTAAAATTCACAAAATAGTATGCTCAGGATTTAAGTATATACATAAACTTTTGTGCTGAATTTTCTTTTTAGGAACACATTTTAGTAAATTAGTGCCTCAGGGAACAATTGAAGCTATCTACTGAGAATACATAATACCTAAAACTGCATATGATATTGAGCCTGGTCAATGATTGTTTGGCTTCACATTATAGATGTAAATTTTTTTGTCTAAGATTTTTCTCACATCAAACATTTTGCACGTTGGTGTCTTTCCATTTAATTTGAGTTGAATCAGTGTGCCAGGAGTAAGTGTAGAAAGAGTAGAATTAAGGGTTTAGTCATCAAAGGAACACTTTCCTTAGCTGTGTGTTAACATCAAATTACTTTTGCTTTAAACGTTTCTTACTTCCTTTCAAAGTTGGTAATCTGTGGATTTGTAATATTTGGTTGTGATTTGGAGTTGCATCATGCATAATTTGCCACTCTGCACCATGTTCCAAATTAGATTTTGGTTATTGAACAAATTTTTTTATCTATGCCTTATGTCTGTCAATAATTCATGAGCTGGGGAAATGATACTTAACTCCCATAAAAGCTCTAAATGACATGCCCCTTTCAGGAATGGCTGGGTTTTTTTTTTCAAGTGAATTTCCTTATACTTCATATATTTTTTAGGGGACACTGTGTGAGTTGTTAACCTTTCATTTTCAACTATTATCTGGAATCGTGAGAGTTTGTCTATTTTGCACTAAAACAATGTTTGTGTCTTCATTTGGGAGTGTAAATTACTGTTGGCTTGGCCCCAAATAAACCGGGGAACAAAAAGTACACGAAAGGAGTTGTATATTTCATGCAGGAAAAAAAAGCATACTCAGCTTCTTGACAGGCTCCTAAAATTTATTTTGCCAAATAAATATCTCAATTGTCTTAGACTCATGGGAATATTTAAAGTTTTAAATATTAAATTAGTTTCAAATATGGGCTCCTGGAGTTTTCCTCCAGTGTCTATAGATTGCTTCCTTTTTTAATTTCTTCAACTAATGTTGGTGTGATTGAAAAGACATCGGAGATATCTTGCCAATAAACGTTGCATCCCGTGGGAAAGCATTTACTTTCTTTTCTGCCTTAATTGGATAACCAAATGACTACTTTCAATGTGTAATTTTTCAATGTTTTTATCATTGCAATCATGTTAATGCTTCTTCCTGTCTTTACCATTTTCTCAAACAGGTTAAATGGTGCAGATATCAATTTACCTGAATGGATATTTTCTAAGATGATCAGAAGTGCAAGGCTTAAATTTTCTGACTATTCCATAACAAGGATTATCACAATCTTGGGAAAACTAGGAAACTGGCGGCGAGTGATACAGGTGATTGAATGGCTTCAAAAGCGTGAACGTTTTGAGTCCCATAAGCTAAGGTACTTCAGATGCCTGTGGTACTTTGTATGACTGATACTTGAACTACAATTAGTTAGTCACCTTTGCAGATATCTTGGAAAAATGGTTTTAAAGTAACCAACCATTGAAAAAAATGCATGAATATCATGTTTATCTTTCATGCCAAAATTTCTAATTATAAATTTCTTAAGGAAACTAGACACGTGCAATCATGTGGTGTGCGCATTTGTTTATTTGGAAACTGTATTATACTTTGATTTTGTAAGCCCACGTGTTTTCAATCTAGTTGTGGATCCCAAAATATTTATCCTATTAATGTTATTCATTGGTGTAAGATTTATTTTCAGACACACAGAGAGGTGAACCTTTTGACATGTAAAGTTATGTTCTATCTCTTTGTCATTAGGAATATATATACTTCTGCTCTTGATGCACTTGGAAAGTCCAGGAGACCTGTAGAGGCACTAAATATATTTCATGCAATGCAGGTAATCCATGCAAAATCCTTGTTTTTATACAACGTGGAAATATGGGCAACTTCCCTAACGTTCTTTCCTTTCCTTCCAGCAACAAATGTCCTCGTATCCTGATTTAGTAGCTTATCGGAGTATTGCTGTGACTCTTGGACAAGCAGGGCACATGAAGGAACTCTTTGATGTGATTGATACTATGCGATCACCACCTAAGAAAAAGTTCAAAACAGGGGTATTTGAGAGCTGGGACCCAAGGCTGGAACCAGATTCTGTAGTCTATCATGCAGTGAGTTGTTTAAAGAAGAAATTAGTTTTAAGATGTGTATGCAATAGTTGTTCTACCTTATGTATTTGAAAACCACCTCTAAATTTAGATGTATGGGATTGGACATATCATTTTGAATGCACAAGTTAAATTCGAAAAATATCCTTATGGTCAAATTATCTTTGTTCAACAGTTGTTTTTTTACAAATTTGCTTTTTTTCCTTCTCTCTTTTTTGGTTGCGATGAGAAGGTTGTGATGATCCATCATCTTCCTATGAATGTTTTACCAAATGAATTTTTCTGTTTAAAGTTGCATAGCAGTTCAATTACTTGATAAAAGTTCACATACTTGCATTTTTTATATATGTATAGTTTAGTTGTTTTGTAGAGCATTTATGTGTCTTTATCTTCACTGTTGTAGCTGGGTTTACAGTCCATAATGCTTTACTTTAATGTTGCATTTCAAAATAGCTTTTTTTTAGTAACTTCTGCAGTTGTCTGATTAATTTAGCATTTATATATTAATTTGGCATGCAGGTCCTTAATGCTTGTGTTAAGCAGAAACAATGGGAAGGAGCCTTTTGGGTTTTGCAGCAGTTAAAGAAGCAAGGACAACAACCTTCTGCGACAACTTACGGCCTAGTTATGGAGGTAGCAGTTGCCTCTAGTTTTTTGATGATTTGTAAGACATTTGAATATTTGAAATGCTTCTTGGTAAATAAGGAATATTTTTAATCAAGCTGGGAAGTAAAACTGGGTAGTTTTGTTTTAATTTAAGAATATTGAGAATACATTATATAGTGATGTAAGATATATCTCCTAGAGCAGCAGCAGTTCGTACAGAGTACAGAAGAGAAAATAATAAGCAGCCAAAAAATAATACATCCACTCAGAAGAGTAGTTCACTTGTTCTTTGAACATGGAAGTAGAGGAAGTATTTGATTTTATTAAGTGCTGTGTGGCTAGCTGGAAAGCACCGTGTTAATTCAAATTTTACGCAAATGAATAGAATACCATAATCCATTAAATTTGGGAACTTTTTTACAAGATTTAGGACAAGGTTCCTGCTCGTGGTTGAGCTGAGCTCAATTATACAGCAAGTGGGAAACTTTGTTTCCATGGACAAATACAACTATGGAAACAATTATGTATACATGAATGCTAGCTTGCACATAATTCATGAAATTTGTGTAATGCTTGAACAGGTGATGTTTTCATGTGGCAAGTACAACTTGGTTCATGAATTTTTCAGAAAACTTCAGAAGTCTTTCATTCCCAATTCATTGACATATAGAGGTATTCTCATTTATTTTATACCTATGCCAAATTGCCATTCACTTAACTTTTATAATCTTGACCTTCCTGTTATATGCAGTTCTTGTAAATACACTATCGAAAGAGGGAAAAACTGATGAGGCTATATTGGCTGTCCAAGAAATGGAAAATCGTGGAATTGTAGGTTCGGCTTCTCTTTATTATGATCTAGCTCGATGCCTCTGTGCAGCTGGAAGAAGTCACGAGGCACTAAAGCAGGTGTGTTATTTGTTTCTATTATCTCTTACTGTTGTCTTTTGAATAGGTTAGTCGTGATGATGTCATTTCGTTTTATCTAAAAAGTTTAAATGAATGAATAGAGCAATGATGTTTTGTTAATCTGTATCATTTTGGCCTTGACACCTTTTACCTAAGAGCAAAAAACAATATATAGTCTCAAAAGAAGAAAGAATATTCAAAAGGTAAAATATCATGTTCATTTTTCAAGTAAACCTTCAAGTTTGCCTAAAAGGTTATATGCATCACCAATTCACTTCCTTAGTCCTCCAAAAATTGTGATTACAAAAAAGTCCCTCAAAGATCTAAAACGTCACCGCATAGTTAGTCTTTCAAAATTTTCATCACCAAATTTGTCCCTCGAAGTTGTAAAATGTCACTAAATTCATCCTTATTAAAAGGACACATTTAATGAAAAATTACATTTTTTCAAGGAGCTATTTTGGTGACAATTTTTGGAAGACTAATATTTCAGATTGAGAGACTAATTTAGTGACCCAAATTTTTGGAGAATTAATGGGTTGATTTTTATAATTTTATAGGACCAATTTAATGGTTTACTCTTTATTTTTCTCAAGCTACATAAAGTCCACTTGATGCAAGTGGCAATAACCTTAGCGCACCCAAATTTCTCCAGGCTTCTAACAGCTCATAGATCCTTCTCACATGAAGGCATTAGCGCAATAGGTGTTCTTCAACTGTCTCACCATCCATCGACCCATACATAAACTAATTATAATGATATCACACTCCCTTAAATTTGACTGTGAAAATGTTCAAACTAAACAAGATAGCTAACAAAAAGAAAAACATAAACCTTTTGGAAGGCTTGCATGTGAAATAGTCTAACGAAGTTTAATTTTGGGATTTTGTATGAGTTAACAGTTTTATCAATGTCTCCAATGAGATGGTTCTCAAGTAAGGTGGCAAAATCAAAATTCACGAAGCAATGTTTGGTTATTTGGATTTGGTGAGAATAGAAAGTGTTGGGTTCTTCTAGTGGACATATTGGGGAGAATCGACATGTAACTAGAGAGATTTGGATCCGGTGAGCTATGAGTCAACCCAAAATCCTTAAGGCAATGTGTTTGTGAGCCTTTCTCCTTATATATTGTTCATGTCACTCATCTCCATTCAGTGTGAGACTTCCAACTCCACACTTAAATTCCTCACAATCTCCCTCTCAAGTGAGTTCTCCACACATTGCAAACTCCACCTTGAAAGTGTTCAACCCATGAGTCTCTTACTCATCTAACACTTCTCATAGATGGCGTCGATTGTTGGGTTCTTTGAGTGAAACATACCGGGAAGAGTCAGTACATAACTAGGGAGATTTTTATTCGATGAGCCACGAGTCAACCCATATAAGAGACCTGACACCACCTCCTATCCAAAATCTTAAAACAATGAGCTTGTGGGTCTTTCTCCTTGTATATTGTTCATCTCGCTCATCTCCATCCAATGTGGAGCTTCCACCTTCACACTTGAATTCCTCATAGAAAAATTGTTGATTTATCTAGACTACACATGCAGTAGTCAAATTGCATCATTGAATTCACATGGCACACTCCAATTCAACTTTGCATAACCTAACCTAGGAGATAATAAATGGAAAAAACATGACTAGATTTTTGAGTAGTGGAGAGAATCTCCAATATCGATTATGTAAGGTATGTTTGAATTTTAGTTAAAACACCAAAATCAACTATCAGTTTCTTTTGAACATTGTGTTTGTGCCAACATGTTTGACACTTTTTTCAGATTACGTTAGAAGTAAAATTCTCTTCAAACTCTATTTGACTTAAAAACTACGATGAGTGGTTTTTTCTTTCTACTCCAGTAAGTTTAATTCATTTTTTCTAACTGAAATCCAAAGGCACACACAATGGTTGAAATGGAAGTTGCAAACTAGTATTTGATGAAAATACATAGGATGTATGAGAGTAACAACATAAAGAACTCATAACTAAAATAAAAAATGAAAAGAAAGAGGAACAAAACATATATTAGGCAATAATGTAATTTACTAAAAAAAGACAATCATAATACCCTTTTCTCTAACTCCAAGGAGAAAACAATAAGTAACTACAAGGAGAATCTTAAAGGAGAAACTAATTTCCTCTCTAAATTTTTCTCTCAAGCACTAAAGCAATAGAAAGAAAAAGAAGAGATTTTGGTGTGTCCTACTAAGAAAACACTATGCTCCTTTTATAACATGAAAAGTAACTCTCTGATTTGGGACTTCTATTCTCACATTGACTGACACACTTAAGCAAGAATAGTTACTTTCATATTCATAATATTTGCACCTCAATGAAGTGCAAACTGGTTTGTCATCACTTCATTTGACGTAAATTGGTTGGATCCATGTTATTGATTTTTAATTGTGTTGAATAAATTCTCTTGGTTCGAAATGTCCTGTCTGTTAGTAAAAAAAGTTATACTATTTATACTTTTAAAAGGCTTCATCATCAAAGGAATCATTCATCTTTTGACAGATAGACAAGATATGTAAGGTTGCAAATAAACCACTGGTAGTGACCTACACTGGCTTGATGCAAGCAAGTCTAGACTCTGGAAATATTCAAGATGGGGCTTATATTTTTGAGAAAATGAAGGAAGTTTGTGCTCCAAATCTGGTTACTTATAACATCTTGCTGAAAGTTTACTTGGAACATGGCATGTTTCAAGAAGCTAAAGCGCTGTTTGAGCAGATGTCAGAAAATGCAAATTCTCTGAGGGGAAATACTGATTACAAGATGCTGGTGGTACCAGATACATACACATTCAACACCATGTTAGATGCATGTGTTTCAGAGCAGAGATGGGATTATTTTGACCATGTCTATCAAATGATGTTGTACCATGGTTACCATTTCAATCAAAAACGTCATCTTCAAATGATATTGGAGGCTTCAAGAGCAGGAAAGGTAACCTTCCATTCCATTTGCACATATTCATGTATTTATGAATGATCCTTTTGGTGATCATGTGAATAGCATTTTGCTTTTGAGCATGCAGTGATTTAGGATATATGCATGGTAAGTTGGGAGTACATAGGATGAAAAACTTGCTCGGTTGCCAATGAAAATGAAGAAAATCAGACTTTACATTTTCTTGCTTTCCTTTTCAAAATCTGTCTGTGTTAATTTGAATGAGGTAAACTACAATAATCTAAGCAAAATAACTGTTTATTTAATGATGTACCAAATAATCTTAATGTTTTTGAGATTTCCTTATTCACGTACATGTCTGAGTTGCTGCCCTTGTAGTTAGTATCAACATGTCATGTTTGGTGTAAAGTATTTTTCTGCATCCTTGTACTAAAACACCTATTGACACCATGTATAGTTGAATTTTTCTGTAGTGTGTACTTTTGTTTCGATATTGTCCTGGTGAGTAGCTTGCTGCTATTATAGTTCTAAGTCTAGCTTTGTCCTTATTGAACAAACTATATAGTGAGAAATGTTAAATTCATGGGGGAATCTAGATCATGTTGTTAACCTATGGAACTTGGGTTCTAGGAACGGCCTTTGGAGATAACATGGAAACACTTAACCGACATGGATCGAACTCCACCAACTTCTCTGATCAAGGAGAGGTTTTGTTCTAAGCTTGAAAAAGAAGACTATGTTGCTGCCCTCACATGTATGACCAACAATCTCCCAACAGACTCACAGCCATTTTCCAAATCATCTTGGTTGAAACTATTGAAAATGAATTCTCACCGGTTTCAGAAGGATACCATTGTTGGATTGATGAACGAAGCCAGCAAAATAGTTTCCCATAGTAGTTTACCAAATGCAACACTTGAGTATTTAATACAATCATGTAAAAAAATTCTTTCTGCCACTGACATCAGTGAAGCTGACATGGATTCAGTGAAAAATGTTCTTGAAGTTGAAGTAGAGAATAAGCTGGTAATAGCCAACTCTAGATGAAAGTTTCTATCACAACTTTGTAATATATTCTCAATCAAAATGTAATGAAAGCCTTTTTTTGAATGAATTCCTCTCTACCAGGCTTTGTTGTGCTTATAGAAAGATAATAGATAATATGTTCCTTTTAAGAGTTAATAAATAATGTTATAAGAATTATTATTGTAATTTTTTTGAGTTGTTAAAGTGAATTATTTTTTCCTTTTCATGCAGTGTCTTCACCAGCAAATATTCATTAACTGTTGTACATTCCATAATACAAGTAAAGTAGATTTGTTATAATGTAAAACAACCTTTAGAGAAGATTAGATGAAGTTTGGGTTACAAATATTTTGAACTTGTTTCAACAAGTTTTTCTGTAAAAACTTAAAATAAAGACTTTTTTGTAAATTAAAATTAATTTATGTACATGTTAAAAATAATAGTTTAGAAAAACTTTATAAACGAAAATATATAAAATAATTATTCACAAACTAGAGAAAATTTAGCCGTTATTTAATTGTTATTTTAAAATAAAGATCAATTATTTAATTATTTAATTTATTAAATAAATAAATTATTTTTTATTTATTATATTGTTAAAATTGTTCAATTAAAAGATGATACCGAATAAAAAGTTATTAAATCTTGTACCTTCTTTATATAATGGTATAAATTATAGATAAATTTAATTTACTTTTTTTCAGTATTCATGAATAAGTTTATAAACATGGTCATAGTAAAAGAATGTTTAATTAATTTTAAGTTTTTCTTTAATTGAGTTCTCAGTACAAATTTTATAGTGAGTGTCCAAGAGTTTATATTCAGTTCAGTTTTTATCGTTTAATTTTCGTCATTTGAAGTGACATGTTGTTATCTTACATCTTTAAAAATTAAAAATAGTACAATTAAGTTTTTAGTTTCTCATAAAAAATTGAGTATTTTTAATTTTTTTATTAAAAAAATTCATTCGATTGATTATCTATATTTTTTTTTACATTTTTTAATTGTATAAGTTGGCGGTGTAGTAGTGAAGAATGCAAAATCAAATTATCCAACCGTTAAGAATCAAAATATGAGTATGATTATAAAAAAAGAGAAAGTTTAGTTTAGAAAAAATAAAATAAAAAAAGTCACATATTCATTATTTAAAATTTTTAGATTAAAAGTGATGTTGATCTATTATAAGACTTTGACTTAATTATTCCATTTTTTTTATTCTTTGAGACACATAAATAATGACTACGACTCAATATAATAATTTTTTAATAAAAAATTAACTAAAAATATTTAAATTCACAATGGAGAAAAAAATTAACTAAACATAATATAGAAAAAGATAAAGAAAGAAAATAAAAAAATATAAATTTAATGTATAATGTAAAAAGGAAAAAAATAATTAAAAGGGCATAAAAGAAGTTAGTGTAAAATTAGAAAAGAAACGCTGTAACGGGAATGTGGAATATTACTTCCCATAACTACCCTTGTGATTTTCCCGCCATAAGAGAGACTCTCTTCTTCACATAGTTCCCCCCACTTTCCTTTCCCCTCTCTCTCTGCGCGCGTGTCCATAGCAGATTTCAAATCTCTATTCGATGGCACCTTCTCGAAGTGTTACCGATTCGATTCCTCCGTCAACAACGCCGGAAGTTGAAGAGAACGATCTTCGGGTTCTCTCTTTTCCTTTTCCTTTCTTCTTTCCATAACTCTCTGATTATTATCAACATTGCTCACCGATTTGCCTTTGTTCTACTCAACACTGTTTCATTTTACACAATAATTTCGAATGTCGCTTCACTGTAAATGACCAGTGAAAACTCACTGTTCTCCATACATGTTTATTGAGTTATAGTCTTCGATTTGGTGTGTGTATCTATCTTATTGATGAGTGGCGTGCGTGTTCTTTTTCTCGGCTTTATCTTATCGATCTTGATTGTAACTGCTCAAGTTGATTGTATCGGTTTCTGATTTTGTATCTCGTGAGAATGATAGCGTCGCTGTCTCTTTTGTTTTCGTCCTTTCAACTCGTAACTAGGTTTTACTTTAGTATTTGGTTTGTGTTTGGAAATTAAATTGTTGTTTTGCTTTGAAATATGTATCAGTAACTTGATTAATTTCAAATGCATGATGAATATTTATGAATGCAGTTACAGTCATTGTTTAGTAGTAATTCATTTTGCGTATCATAACATAACAAGTGAAAATTTGAGTTAAGCCTCTAAAAATGTTGTCATCATGGATCGGTGTCTTCAATCCATTGCTGCAGTGGTAGTTACAGGTCTTCGTTTTTTCTAATCCAAGTCATGTGATGTCTATTGGTTAATATTCTTTACAATACGGGGGAGAGCCAGAAAAGAACAAAGTGTAATTTGTAGAAGTCGGTTTTAGTATTAGTTTGATTTTATGTCCGATCTAATACGGGAAGAGTGCTGATTTAATCTTCTTTTGGGTTCTTTTCATTAGCCGTTCTTTGTTCTTCATAAAGCTTCATCTCGGAGAAAAGATAGAACACCAACTGCACAGGCAAAGTTGTGCAAGAGAAATGAGTTATCTTCATCACCACAAAGTGCAAAGAAGTTGGGAGGAAGTATGACAGAGGAATGTGATCTCCATTTGTTTCAGCAACTGCAGATTGAAGCTTTTGAAATTGTTTGGGCAAAGATTGAATCTACTATTAAGGTCCTTTGTTTCTTCTACCAGACCTTGCACCTTACTGCTATTGGTTTTGGTGTGCGCACTGAATTTATTTTCATTCTTTACCCTTAAGTGATACAGCAAGAAAATTAAGGAAGAGTCTTATTTATACTGCAGGATGTTTTAAGAGATCTCAATGCCAGTGTATTTGATGATATACAACAATGGGTTCTGGAGTGCTTCAACACTACTAAGTTGCTTGGACAACATACTATTGCTGAAGCAACTCGGTCTTTTCCTGTTCTAAATAATACTACTCCTGGGAAGTTGTTCACTGCCTTCGTTGTCACCAGTAAGTGTGTTCACAATTCTTGTAAATCCCCTGAATGCTTTGAGGAGCGAAAACAATGTTTGTATTTCCAAAAATGTTTTGATATTGAATTATGTATGATTGGCAGGAAACATAGAGTTCGTTGATGATATATTGACATTTGAAGAGCTTGGCCATTTCTTGAAATCCCATGGATGTCATGTGGCTAAGCTTTCGTCAATGGAGTTTTCATTGAAAAATGGGATTTCTGGTTGCTTGAAAGCTCTATTGCGAGAGTTTCTTGGATGTGCTATTGATGTGGGTGCTTCTTCAGTTCTGCACTTGTTTATTATTTATAATTAAATTGTTATATTTCATTTGTGTCGTCTCCTTTACCTTTTCTTAATTCTATGTGGGCAGTCAGCAGATATATCAATCTTAGCATCATGGTATAGAGAACACGTAAACTACAATAAACCACTGGTGCTGATCATTAATGATTTGGGGAGATGTTCTGGACCAGTCTTAACTGATTTTATCTTGATGTTGAGGTATGTTTAGGCATCTTTTTGCTAGAATGTTTATGTATATTTGCAATGTGGTTTGATATGTGCATCTTGAATATTTTATTGGTTATTCTATTGGTTAGGTAAAATGTGATCGAGGCCTTACCATGTATATACAACAACAACAATTAAAGCCTTTTCCCATTAGGTGGGGTTGGCTACGGAATTAAATTATGCTATTTTGTTCTGTCCAAAACTGTTCAGGCCTCCTGCTTATGTGTTCCTTATATATTTTTTTGACATTTGGAGATTGTAATATCTGTTTAATTATTTTAATGTATAATGGTGAGCTTTGCTTAGATGATATGAAGCGGCTTTCATTTTCTTCATCTTTTTCCTCAGTGAATGGATTGTCAAGGTTCCAATTATCTTCATATTTGGAGTTGCAACGACAGTGGATACCCTGAGAAACATTCTGCCATCACATGCTCTTGAGCATTTGTGTCCCTCTAGTTTTAAGCTTGGAGCACCAGCTGAGAGAATGGATGCAGTTGTTGAGGCTGTTCTCGTGAAACATTGCACCATGTTTAGTATTGGTCATAAAGTGGCAGTCTTCCTAAGAAACTACTTCATCAACCAGGATGGGACAATAACATCCTTTATTAGAGCTCTGAAGGTTAATAATGCAGTTTTTGGGTTACTGATTGTCTGAGTGTTCTGTATCTTCATTGTATGAAATTTTTATGCAGTAAACGGGTATATAACCTATCTTTTGCATGATATGTTTTGTGACTATATATTTCAGGTAGCTTGCTTATTACATTTCTCAACGGAACCTCTAAGTCTCTTACATGGACGAGCACTAGCTGAAGATCAGAAAGTTTGTCTTGAACTTTTCTAATTTTTGAATTATCTTTCTAGTTGTGTAGTGTATGATCCGTATTGACATCACTATCTCCTTGATTACTCCAATGATTAACTGTACCGAGCCATAATAAGAGACTTAACTGCACAGTCGATATATGCAATTTTCAACACTAGCAATATTGATAGGAGTGTTCACTTCCTTCGGTTCCAACCATTGCCAATGAACACATTTAATGATTTATATCAGAAACTTGCGTTGTGTAGAATTTTTCTTATCAGTCGTTTTGAATAATTTTTATCATGTTCCTGTTTCTTTTATGTTGGATTGTCAGGTGAGAAAATCTGCACTATCACCTGAGACTCTGCTGAAATACATAGACGAACTTCCGTTGTATGCAAGGTATTACAGTTTGCAATTTTTTTTTATCTAATTTAGATTTGTTAGACAATGACTTCAACCCTTGGTTAACATTAATCTAGGAATCAAATTACTGATCATCACACTAAACAGAGCACCGCTGAGGGTTTGTCAGAATTGGTGACAAAGCAGAAGCTATGGAGTACTGCAGTTCTGGTAATATTTAGCAGTTGCTTTTTGACCCTGTGGACTCTAATTGGTCAAATTCCATTGCTTTTAAAACTCCTTTGATAATCTATTTGGATTGTAACTGATAAATTGCTGACAGTAGAAACTGAAATAAGTTTTTTTTACATTATATTGTTACTGAATATTTTTATTTATCTTTTTCTGATGAAATTGTTCAGGAAGTAGTTGTCGTTAAGGATAAGTTGGAGTTCATCCTGATTTTTCCTTTTTTCAGTGCCTATATGAAGCTGGAAAATATAGCAGAGTGCGACTATTGGATTTGTTATGTGAAGCTCTCAATCAAGATTTGAACCTGTCAAGGGGTTCTGATTGTCATGTTGGGGATGAAAGATATTGTGGTTTGTCTTCGACAAATGATTCCTGTCAACAATATTCCATCATGCAAAGCGGTGGTTTTATTAGCCAGATAGTACGCAAAGTGAGGTAGCTAGGATATGATGCTTGTCTTCTTTTAGAAAAGCTCGTTGGTGTAGGTTAATATTTTTTCCTGAGAGCATAGTTAAGCAGTATATGAGAATGATATGTAGGGAAGCAATAAAATCTATTTGCTATGTGAAAGATAATATCTAAAGCATATCTATTCGCTTATATCGGCAAGACCAAGTTATGAAGTATTCTATTTCCCGAATTTAATAGGACAGAAATACTAAACTATTAAGTTCTGAAATGAAGAGGAGCAGGACGCCAAGTATTCTAACCAAAAATCACGATGGCATCACAACAGTCATGCTAATAATTGTTGGGATTAATTTGAAATATTCCTTTCTTCTTTATTTGTCTATTCAATCAAATACATTCAATTTTGATTGGAAAATGGAAATTATGTAGGGATCTCCCCACAGGGATGCTATATCAGTTGATTGAGAATTGGGAAAAACTTACTGCAGATATTTCAGAGGTATGCTTAAACTTGAATATATATACACATATTTATGTATATGTATGCTTGCAGGGAATGTTGATTTTTCTGACTTTTATCTCATTCTTGTTGAGACCCTGCTTTAGAGTAATCTGATTGGATCCCATTATTAAATGTTGACATATTAGATAATGAAATTGCTTGTGCTCAAGATCAGCAAATTAAGTGCACTTATTGACCTTAACCTGCTGCAATTGAATATATCTCTGAATGATTTGCTATGGATTAACTTATACGCTGTAAAGGAGTAGTTGATATAGACAGAATTGGTAGTAACTGATATACCATCTAAAACTAGTTTTATAACTTCCCAACATCTATGCAATTGTAAAACCAATAATTTCTAAGTAGATCAGCGAATTACATCAGAATGGAGATGATTAATATTGTGTTCAAAATGGCTTTTTTCTTCTTAGTATTTTGAGAAGACCATAGTCTATATTCCCTGCTCATAGAAAACGTATAACATGCTTCTTTTTTGGAGTTGGGATCACTGCTGGTTTTGCTTGACTTATTTCTTTAATATTCTTTTGTGGGTTAAGAACCTTGGAAATTGGATTCTTGTGATGTTTGATCTAGAAAATTTGAGATTTAAAATTCATTCTTGAAAACGGAATAAAGTCATTAATTGGTTCTTAGACAAAAAAGTTTCCTTGGAGATTGAGAAAGCATGCAAAGCACTTTTAATATGTTTTATAACTCTCGAGGCGGGAACTTTGAAAACACTGGTGGCATCCCAACTGTTAGGACAAATCTTTTATTCATATAATTTATGGGGTTGGCAAGGTGGATGAGATTTTATTAATTATAAGATATGACAGATTTCTTTATTTTTCTTCCATCTGGTGGTCCTCTAAGTTCTCATGATTGTTTCAAAGGTTCCTGAAATTTAGGTATTTTGTTTTCATCGATAATGTTTCTTCCTTATTAGTGTTGCTTCATGGACGAGCCAAATAACATTCCTATTGGGATAATGTATTTTTGTTGATAATTTTTCTTCCTTAATGGGATAAATGTTAGCTGGTTGGTTTATTTGTTGGATATATTTATATCATTAGCAAGTTAGAATAGCGGTGTCGTATGTGACATACTTTTGTGATTTAGAGACTATTGATTTTACTGCGTTTTTGTTTGAAAAGACAACTCTATCAATCTGCTACCCGTAACATTTTGCCAGTTCAATATTGCATTCATCGAGATAGCTAATGCTCAAATTTTGTACAACGTAGTCCCTGTTCAAAGCAAATAATTACCAAATAATTTATTGCAGATTCAAGAGAAACTGAAAGTCTTGCAGTCTTCAGTAAGATGTGAAGATGGAAAGAGTCCACGCAAGAGTTCCAAGGACAATCCCAAGTAACATTCTAATTCTTGCTGGTTGTTATTTCATTATGGATCATAATTTGAATATGTAGCTATCGTTTACTGGACATGCACGACAGGGACTTTGTGCTTTGCCAGCGGTGAAAATAAATCAGGCTAGAGGACTGAGTCCATGACCTGGGAGATGGATACTTTATTAATGATGTTTTGGTACCTTTACCTAACCAGCCACTTTTCCCGGGAAGAAAATGACCAAATTTTAAGTTAATCTTTATATCTTTTTTTGAGGGATGGAATCCATAGATTGATAAAAAGTGAAAGTCACATGATTTAAACCGTGAACAAAATCTAGATGCAGTCTTTTAAGTGCTTTTATTAGTGTTGTTCCATAATCACAATTGAAATCTTACCTTCGCAACTTGACCTTTAATATAAGTCTTAAAAGTAATGTAGTAGACTACTTAGTGAACTTTAATTATATTTAGAGAAAGAACTAAAAGCACATGAGTCCTTGCATTAAGTTTTTCCTCCTACTGAATCCCTTACAAGTTAGAGTAAACATGAAGCCATCAGTCGCGTATTTAACAGTTCGGGATACGATAAATTTAATTACTTTGTTGAGCGCTCGTACTGGGTTTCCTTGTCTTTGATTGAGATACCATCCCTTGTTCCTAAATTACTATTTTGTAACAAAAAACCACCATTCATATTTTATGGAAAGTGTACAGATTGATATTGAATTAAAGCTTTTTTTTTTTCTTTGGGATAACTAATGCAATGTTTATATTTCCAGGAGATCTGCGTCCAGGATTCCAGTAAACACTGATAAGGACGCAAGGCTAAATTCACAAGCTATCGCATTTTTAGACTATCTTGTTGGGTAAGTTTTTATTTTTTTAAATTATCGTTAACTGTGTTTTGTTTTCTGTTTACGCTAGGATGGTAGAAGCAGCGTTATATATTAAATCTAGTTATTGTCAAACACTAGGCTTGCCTCAACGATGCAAGAGATGTGAAATGGAAGGAATAGGTTGCTTTTGAAAGGTGTTTGAGTTTTTAACCTAGAATAACTGGAAAAGAAAAACAGTTGGCTCAATTTGTCGGTTTGCCTACACTACTGCATTTTCCCGCATCCCTTCTGTTTTAACTAACCAAATTTAATTAAAGCATGACAATAGTTTGATCAATGTCTTGCTTAGATTAGAAAACGGTTGATGTATGCTAAGCTTTCCCATTAATCATGGAAGATTTTGTCATCTTTAATATTTATATTTCGAAGTTGATATCTTTAACTCGATTATATTTATAATCACCTAGCCTCTATCAGTGGTATGAATGTATTCAAGTATTAAACAATCAGATAACTAACTTGTAGTAATTTTTGTTTTACATCGACTTGTTGACACAATTTATAGTGAAAATATGAAGAGCGTGACTTATTGCTTTAGTTGCATTGCTGCATTGAAGTAAAATAGAAAAAAATCTTTATTATTAAGCACTTAACCTGTCGTTTCCTAATTGATAATAATGTTTAAGTAAAGTTACTGGTTATTCTTTTCATGGAACAGGAATTTTTTGAAGCCCATTGAAGGCATGCCTTTCCACGAGATTTTATGTTTCAAGAATGTTGAGAAGCTTCAATTGGTAAAACATCCAGAGATTATCTTTTCCATTGTATGGATCATTACTTATACACATTGCCAGCTCATGCACAACTTTGCCTAACTGAGGAAATGGCATTAATATGTTTCACGACTTCCAATTAATTAAATCCTCTATTTATGCTTACAAGTTAAAACTAGGACTAGAACATTAATTTGTTTGTTCGAAAATGCAGATTCATAATTTTGTTGTTAACCTGGATAAAATGAACTTATTTGAGGGTAGCCCATTTGGTCTAGGTTATATTGCGATCCCTATAAAGGCTGACTTATTTGTCTTTGGCATGGTTAATGCATCACGAATGAAATGAAGGTGCAGCATGTTGTTGGGTACAGATTTTATTTAAGTGAACTTCAAATAATAAGATACCATCATGCCTTCATTCATTCTTTATATGAGATTTATATAATGCATCTAGGTTGCATGAAGTTTAATGCTCTAGATTTTAAACTCTTTACAATTTTCTTCGTTCTTCTGCAGTTTTAATTAACTCTTGCTCGTCATAGGTTTTGATTGGAGATCCAAGAAGAAGAATTCAAGTTGATCTGTTGGAGTTCCATAAGATTTTAAAGTGTAGCTGCTGTAGCAAGAGTGGCAATGCCCTATTGCCATCCAGGCATGATTCCTCAATTATGTAAGTATCTAATTGAGTGTTTGCATACAGGATCCCAATTCTTGCAACTTTTCGATAATGTGTTCCCTTGCCTTTTTCAGATGCTATTTCCATCTTTTTAATAGGTTATCTCTTTAATGTGCCCTAACAAAGTTGACCCTCGGCGCAAAATTATGGTTGTTGCTCTGTAACTGGTCGTCACGTGTTCAAATCTTCTAAACATTTGCAGGGTTAAACCCTTGGCAATTTCTTCCTCCACCATATCAATTTTAACATGCATCCTTTATTTTTTTCAAATTTCCAAAAATAACTTTTCCAGATTTGAAAATCTGGAACACAATTAAAAATGTATAAAAAATTTTGGAATTCAAAAATGTGTTCTGCAAATCGAAATCCATAATACTTTTGGATAAAAAGTTTCGGAAGTAATTTTTATTTATACTCTTCTTTTATTTAAGGTTATTTCTTGGAGGGATATTTTTGTCATTTTTAATAATAGAATGGGTGCATGTTGGAATTGTTGGAATTGATATGGTGCCGTTTTGTATACCCAAAACGGAAGTAGTTCTTCATCTTAATGGCAAAAGATTGTTACTTTTCTTTCATGGGAGGGTGGGAATACAAAGATTCCCTAGGTCAATCAATGTTTTTCCTTCTTAGTTCCTACTCATATTTCTAAGCCTTGCTTAAAACTTCGTGGCTGACATTTAATCTAAATGTTCTGCCTTGTGTGTATACTTAAATCTTGAATATAAAGAGTAGACTTCTACCACAAATGGAAAACTGAAATTTTCTTTCATTTAGTTTGAAGTTTCTACTTGTCGGTTTGAGTTGATATTAATATTTTTAGTATTTTACAGGTATTCTTTGGCTCAAGAGCATGGAGATCTTATCAATCTCCATGACTGGTTCCAATCTTTTAGAACAATTGTTCTTCAAAATAAAAATAAACGGAAACAAAATTCAAAGCAATCCCCCCAACCAAAGAAGAGAAAAGCTATAAATGGATCTGCAGACCAAAACGAAGCATCAGTTCAGTATCCTTTTATATTTTCCATTTCACATAGTATCTTCGATAGCAGGTGTATTGGTTCAATTGCATTGCTAGATGTCCCATTTTAGTTAGCAGTTCTAAAGTTACTGTCACCTGCGTCATTTTTTATTTGCATAGCATTTTAACTTTAGAAAAGATAATGGAACGTTTTCAAAACTACATGACATGGGGTCATTTGAAACAGAAAATAAGCTAACACTTTTAATGTCATGAAGTAATCTTGAGTAGAAGTATATTTACCAAATGTAAGACTTAAAAACACCTAGTTTTTGAAGTTCTTTAAATGATTCTGAATTGTAGGTCACTTCAGTACTTCGTGATAAGTCAGATTCGAGTCATGATCTTTAAATGATTTTAGGTTGTAATATGTGAATACTATTTTGTATTTGCACATCTCCCATTTTCATATTTTCAGCAATTGCAATGCATTTTATTGATATGAGTCACAATCCTTAATTTTCGTTTGCAATAGAGCACGCTTTTGTAGGACAGTTACAGAGCTGCAGATCACTGGACTGGTTAGAATGCCCAGCAAGAGACGCCCAGATTTTGCGCAAAGAATAGCATTTGGACTCTGAATGCATACAAAATTCACTGCTTACTTTCATCTTCAGGTTTACTAATTATTATTAAAATGTAATATAATTTTATTTTCTTATATAACTTAATTAATCAATATCTATTCTTAATAATACACTTTATCTAAAATAAGATAAAAAGGCACATCTATCTACATGGTAACTGGAAAAATGAACTAAAAATATTATTTGCGGGTCATAAAAGATAGTTAACGATTATTTCTTTGCTTAAGTGCTCTGCTGATTTATCCTTCCACTGACACCACTAAAAACAATGAATCTAATAAGTATTAGTATTAAATTAGTAAGGCACTGCATTGTTACATATTTGTGTATCTATTCATGAATCATCAAATCATTTTCGATTTTAAATAATTGTTTGTAAAACGTAACAAATTATAAGAAAACTAGTCATTGCTGGTAAATTTGTTTAACATTAGAAGTTTAAGACTCAACCTATAATTAATGGTGGGAAAAAATCTAAATTACAAAATTCAATTCATAATTATCCATATCCATATTAGTTTTAATTCATTTAAATGGATTTATTACAAATCCAAATCCATATTTTTTGGATTTTAAATCCAATTCATTTAATTGGATTATTCAAATTGTATTTTGAGATGGATTTTGACTTTGTCTGATCTAAGTTAAGCTAAGACAATCCAGTTGATGTCGAGCAAAGTGGGCTTGGGCCGATGTCTAACTGAGCAGTCTCGGGCCCATATCGAGCCGAGTAAGTTTGGGCTGTTGATGTCAAGTTGAGTTGGCACAAATCGATGTTGAACAGAGCAAGCTCGGGCTGATGTTGAGTCGTCAGGTCGGGGTCGATGTTGAGTCGAACGAGTCAGGCCAATGTCGACCTGAGAAAGCCCAAGCTGATGTCAAGCTAAATGGGCCTGGGTCGATGTCGAGCCAAACGGGCCCAGGCCAATGTTGAGTCTCCCAGGCCCGGGTTGATGTTGAGTGAAGCGGGCTCGAGCCAATGTAGAGTCCCCTGGGCCTGCCAATGTCAAGTTAAGCAAGCCTGGGCCAATATCAAGTCGAGCAAGCTCGAGCTGATGTCGAGTTGTCGAGCTCGGGCCGATCAAGTTGAACGGGCTCGGGCCAATGTTGAGCTGAGCGAGCCCTAGCCAATGTAGAGTCTCTCGGGCTCTGGTCGATGTTGAGTTGAACGGCTTAGGCCAATGTCGAGTTGAGCAAGCCTGGGTCGATGTCAAGTCGAACGGGCTTGGATCAATGTCGAGTCTCTTGAGCCCGGTTTGATGTCAAGCCGAACATGCCATAGCCAACATTGACTCTCCCAGGGTCGGGCAGATGTCGAGTGGAGTGGGTCTGGGTCTATGTCGAGTCGATTAGGCCCTAGCCAATGTTGAGTCGAGCGGGCCTGGGTTGATGTCTAGTTGTTTGGGCCCAAATCGTTGTCGAGTTGTTCGTGTTCGGGCCGATGTCGAGTCGATTGCGCCCTGGCTAATGTCGAGTCTCTCAATCCCGGGCCGATGTCGAGTCAAACGGGCTTGGGCCATTGTCAAGTTGTTCGGGCCCGGGTTGTTGTTGAGTCGTCTGACCCGAGTTGATGTCGAGTTTTTCGGGCCCGGTCCGATGTCGAACCAAGTTGGTCCATATTCAGGTTGAGTCGGCTTAGGCCGAGTTTGAGCCAAATTAGTTTGTGTCAATATCAAAATAAATTTGATGTAATTGACAAAGTGAATTTAATCTAATTAACAAAATGGATTGAATCTAGATTTAATCCACTTTAAACCGATTTTAAAAAAATCCATTTAAATCTTATCTAGTTAAAATCAATATGGATTTTAAATCTAATTCGAATTTGGATTTAGATTGAATTTTTCATTATCACCCTACTTATAATAATTGAATTAGTGTAACTAGATATACAGTTTTAATATATAATGTATTAATAAATTAGATTTTAAATTAAAGAATATAAATATAATTTCTTGTAATTTCAAACTTACCAAACAAATTTATTGCTTTTTTCCATGTCAACCGTCCTCTTTCAAAACATTTTAGTCTATAGTCACTTTCTACATTTTCTATATGTAACAGATTTAAATCTTTCAGGAATTAAAATATAAGTGGTTAAATTGATTTTATAATTAGTTAACTGTTTGAGGAGTTCTACTTTAAGCTATGCGCAACGCATTTTTACATAAATTTCATTGCTAATTAAATCATGACACATGGAAATTTCTAGTGTTGTTTTATTAATGAATTAGGGGGCTAAAAACAACTATAAATCGCGGAAAAAAAACAGATGCAAAATTACCTTGTAGTAGGCCCAAATTAGATCAACGTAGAACGAACAAGAGTTTATTTTTTATTTTATTTTACTTATGAGACTAAAAATGATTACTTACTTTTCTATTTTAAACCTAAATTATTTAAACCTTGACAAGATATTCTTAAAATAATGTTATACAGCTAATATCTCAATATTAGTGTATCCAGAAAACTAAACTAAATTTCTCCCTCAAAAGACAAATGATAAATAAGGATCACAAACAGTTAATTTTCATACATGAGATGTCAGACGCTAATTATACATTTTTAGAAATTGCAATCCAACATTAACCTATTTACCAGCAATTATCTGGAAATATGAGTTAGTTCTAACTTATAATGTGATAAAAAATGAAAAATGTAATTACATTGCAATGTCGAAGTTAGTTAAGATTATGTGGTCTATAATATTTATATAAGACGTTATTAGCTTTCCATAGATTAAAAAATATAATTATAAAATGTAAACATTTCATCCAAATCAAATAATAATTTCTGTTTATGGAAGAATCTAGTATCTCTCTTGAGTGAGTTGCCAAACATCTTGAATAATAAAGCTTGGGTTTGAAC
>Ga0123341_1000618_pt1 | contig 22893 bp, 19 predicted proteins | sample Turbeapinknodule_FD_89959 | JGI IMG/M metagenome (GOLD analysis project Ga0123341, IMG submission 89959) | Root nodule microbial communities of legume samples collected from Mexico - Turtle bean Mexico pink nodule | ecosystem: Host-associated > Plants > Roots > Nodule | place: Mexico: Nepantla...
TAATAGAAACTTATACTTATAACTTTTTTAGTTTATAAAATTATCTTTATGTTAGTTAAATAGTAATTATTTTGGTTATTTTGGTCTATGGTCAAATATGATAAGAAACCCTTTAATCCATCACAAGTCCTAATTGTGAAAGATGAAGAGTTGAAAACTTAGCCTCACATAACAAGTATAGGACATTAAAACAAGGTGTTAGTCATTATGTTTTAAAGGTTTGTGAACTCTTTAAAAGAAAAGTAATTTCTAATTGAAATTCTTTAGCAAGATTCAAACAACCTATGATAGAGGAAATTCTTAGATGAATATGTAAAATGCCTAATCAATAATGACTCTAGTTATTTGAGTTGAATACTCTGTATTCAAGTTAACTGCTTAATGTCTGTTAAAACATGCAAAGAGTGTTTAGAACACAACCACCTAAATCAACCTCTCCTTGAAATTACATGACATGTAATCAAAATGATCATTCTCTATTTTAGGAACAATTTGTTTTGAAGTACATGAATATTTAGAATTATCTAACATTGTATTTGCCCTGAAAAACCCCATACAAGTCCCTCCTGAAATATTTAACTTAAACAGCAAAGAGCCCAACAGGTACAAATATTAAACTTTGGCACCAAAACCCTACTAAGATAATCTTATAAATTCTGGATCAATCAATTCACAGAAAGAATTGGCATCATATTATTAAAGATGATAATGTCATACAAAAGTTGAAGCAAAATTTTCTACACAGTAGATTATGCATTTAATTTGCCTTAATTCAGCAGTAAATTAAATTTGTCATTGTCACTGATACAGGGTTCACTTTAAAAATGATAGTTCTCACCCTGCATCCTGGAACATGTAGTTTATTTGAAAAATTATCAGGAATCGCCCAGAAGAAAAAATTAACAATGTATTTGATCACAATCACATTCATTCCGGATGTTTAAATCTACCAAACCTAATGAGCAAAGGCCAAAAAAACAAAATCACTTCTGATCGCTAAAGCACTCTTCAGAAAAAAAAACTGAGCAAAGTACCTGGTTAACCCAACCATCTCAAAAAGAATATTGATCTGAAATAAAGCTACCACTGCCAACTACCAGAGCTTACAAGTTCAAAATTTCAAGCTCCAGCTTTTGGTTTCGCTTTCTGCTTTTTGGCGTCCAATGACGACAATCCCTTGCCTAATCCAACAGGAGCCTGCTCTTGCAGAGGTATTGTTTGGTCTTTCTTGACATCAGTAGACTCACTTGGAGGCATGCCATTTGCTTCCTCCTTTGCTCCATCTGCATCCCCATTATCCACAGCATCTGGAGTTGCACCTGAGTTTATAATATTCAGAAGTTGGGTAAGGGGTGGCAAGGCTTGGACTGGTACACCATGGGGACGCACTACCAGACCCCTTGCTGCAGCCTTCTTCCTGACTTCAGCAGCTGCACGTGCAGCCCTTTCATCCATTCCCCTTCCTCTGGGGAGGGCCTCACCCATTATTGCCGCATTGAGGGATTTGTTTGCAGTAGCACCTGAACTTCCAGGTCCCCCAGCAACTGCAGCAGCTTGGAATGCATGAATCAAATCAGGATGTGCCTGTGACAGTACAATATGAAAAAACTAAGATTGTTGCAAACACTTGAGATATTAGAAAAATATGGTATATCAATGGGTGGCCGGAATATAAAAGAGTATCTCATTTTTTACAACTAGTATATAGGATTAGCTGAATATACAAGATATTATCGGTATTAGCCATAGATATATATTTCATACAAAAAAAATAAGGTACCTTCAGGATATCAATAGCCTTCTGAGCCGATGCTGCATTCAGAGCTTGACCCTTTTGCTTTTGGGCATTCATCTGTTAAAACAAGTTGTGAAAATGTAACACTAAGACTGCCATCAAAACACAATCATTTGCTACTACGGAAATGGAGACTGCATTCGTACACAAAATATAGGAATGCCAATGAATACATAATGATCTTGATATGACTGCTAACATTCATAAACACCTCAACCCACCTAACCTAGAAGGCCACTTCTCTCTCTCCTGGTCAACTAAGTCATCCTACAATCAACCATTGTCATTTCCAAAGATCTCTCTATCTTACCTACTCGGACCCAAAATGTTATCTTCATCAATTTTCTCCCCTTCCGTATTTATTACTTAATTTTCTGTGAGAATTTTAGTTCCCCTTATTATGAATAAATGAGTCTCCAAGTCTTTCTTTAGAAATACATTTGGAGCTTAAGCATGCAAATTGATGCCATGTGGAAATGTATAATTCCATTCATAAAGAAGGTAGCGTACAGATACCTGCATCTCTCGCATCCTGAATGTGTTCATCCAATTCTGCGAATCTCGTGTCCTTGAATCATCTTCACCAAGTTGTTTGACAAGTATATCATATGTTTTCCTCTCATGCTGACAAACCAAATGCCAAAATCAGTTAACAACTCACCTTAACTGCCAACATTACCACCCCCACAACACATACCTGATGAGAGAGCTTGAAAGCACCCATACAATTAAATGCAATGGCAAGAGCATGATAACAAACAGCAGTTTGAATATGTTCCTCGCCAAGAAGCCTTTCATTCTTCTTTAAAGCTTCTTGCAGATAACGGAGAGCTGTGTTCATTTTTCCTATATCCTGATACATCATTGCAACATTGATATATGTTGCTGCAACATCAGGATGATCTGGCCCTGATGACAAACTTAATAATAGCAATGCACGGGACATATGGCGAAGGGCTAGTTCTGTCTGGTTAAGTCCGTGGTAAAACAGAGCCATATTTCCATAACTGCAACAGGTCGAGATGAAACAAAAGTAGGTTCAATACATTAAAAATAACCTGAATTGTTCAACAATGTCTATATGGTTCAAAAATAGTTAGCACCCCGTTAGATATTTGAATGACTCACAATCCCAGTCCAATTTAGTTTTAAAAACCGTAAATGCTTCTCTATTTTTTCTATAATTGGGTATCCCAGTTTATATTTTTGGCCCAATGTAATTTTTAACATTCCACTGCACAACCATAAGATATTATGGGAAAGAACATAGAAGATCAATAGAATAGGGAATGCCTGTGAGCTGTGTCAGGATGATCTAGACCGAGGCAACGTTCATTTATAATTAGTTCCTTGTGCTGCTGCATGATAGCCCCAGCCATATCTCCAGCATGATACAAAACCATGGCAAGATATCTGAAATACAATAGTTTCAACAGAGATTAAATACAAAACATAAAAATAATTCAACTGAAACTTGATAAATAGAAATTTACAAGCAAAGGATATAAATCTTCAATTTTACAAGGACGGACAACAGAAAATGATGAGCTCAATTCACATTCATAATTCAGCTCTAAATTAGCACAGCATGCAGAATTGCATATCATGATTAATATAGGAATTTAAATAGAAAAACTTGTAGGATCACGCCAGAATGGTAGAAATAAATATTAAACATACCGACAGCAATTAGCAACCTCCCGATGCATGGGACCAGTAACCTGAAATCCATTCAACAACGGTTATTTTATGCACAACAAGTCATTCAAGAAAGACAAAGCAATACAGAATTTCATGCCTGTTGTAGAATTGAGAATGCCTCAGAGAATAAAGTGTAGGCTTCACTAAGCATACCCTGTAATAAACAATAAAATATATGTTTAATACATTCAGTCGAGAAAAGGAAAAAATAGATAAAAAATCAAGCCTCCATGATTAATAAATTTATACCACAGTATTGAAGACATTTAAGAATTCCATCTTATGAAGCTTAATTACCACAACTACCAACTCTTGCAACACTTCAAAAATAGCCCACTAGTAATAATGATTAGATTTCTGTTAACCTTAACACCACCTCAGCCCAAAAGTAAAATCTATCCTAAATCCAAAAACAAAGAATGCCACAGATACTACTCATTATCGGATCCCTTTAAATTGTTTGTTATAGGCAGCAAAGGCCAGTGCCTGAGAATTGCAACACACTACACAAACCACTTAACTAGAGGTCAGGTCCCCATGGATTCAATGTATACATTAGTTCCTGTTATGGTAAAAAAAAATTCAAGGAATGGCATATACCTCAGCCAATTGAAGTTTTCCAGTTTCCACAAGTTCCTTGGCTTCCGAACAGGAAGGAACTGAATGCTTGACCACTGGACGGACATCCATGACATCTGATGTTTGGAAGGGTGTTGCAGAACTAAGATCGTATTTACGAGCTGCAACTGTTATACCAACCTGAAAATCAAGAATGGTAAAGCCCATTCAGAATTTTAACAGGTACAAAATTCAAGAGGTTATTGGCATAAAAACAGTAAAACCAACATAAGAGTTCCAACGCTTCTCACATGTATTACCGAGGCCAATAGGTTTTAAAAACTGTTGGCAACAAGTGCACAAATGCATTAAACAACTGAATTATAGATTTGGAGAATCATCACTATGTTTGCGACATAAAAAAGGAAAAATAGTCACAATATATCCCATCTTTTTTTTTTCACATCATGTGTCAAGAAATACAAGATTATGATGAGAATATTTTACATATATAAAAACTCATCAAGTTGGTACATTGGTTTTTTTAAAGAGTTTCATGCCATTGGAACTCTCTAAAATTAAAAAAGCCAGAAAACAAAAAATCCATAAAAACTATTTACAGCACAAACTCAGAACACTATCTTGTGCTTACCTTCAGACAAAGATTTCGTATAACAGAAATTTTCTTAACACGCAACCTTGCATCCTCGGGCAATTCAAACTGCAGCAAATTGATTTGAAGTTCAAATGAATATCACAGTAGATACAGGTGTTAACAAAGAGAAAAACAAAGCATAAAATAGGCACAGCTGTTTAGATTATAATAGAGATCTAGTTAGTAAAACAACAGCAAAATACAAGAAAATTGAATTTGGTGGGAAACGGAGATGGGATAAAAGGCAGAATGAATCATAGACCTTGAGTGATGCAGTTCCAAATTGTACAATTCATACAACTAGAATAATTTATGACTGGTACAGTATAGTAGTTTGGATATAATAACTATAGTCACACCATTAATTCAACTAAAACAGTTAAAGGAGAATCATCACACAGCATTGAGCGATATAATTTGATTGGGGTGCCCTGTAATTAATTACAGAGGTTGTATTTACCAATAATGGTTTTGCAATATCAAGGTTTTGGAAGTCTCTGTAACTGCAACTATAAGCCACAATTCAAAAGCCAGTTAAAATATTGATTAAGAAAGGCCAGTTAAAAAATACATACAACAAATTGGTGGCTTCAAAAAACACAGTTGTGCCCCTTCTAGCAGGGTCTAAGAAGGGTATATGTATGAAGCCTTAACCCTGCATGTACAAAGGAGTTATTTCCAGGATTTGAGCACCGGACCTCTAGGTCACAGCTCATAATCCTGCATCCTTACCCTTGTGCCAAGGCTAACAGTTATTCAACTAAAAACAGCTAAAATAACAAAATGTACTTACTTTCAGACTAAAAACAGCTAAAAAGAAACATCTATTTAGGTTAGGAAATAGCTGATACCTTGTACTTAACCAAGGCAAATTCTTGAATGTCTGACCAAAGCGCTTCTGAGCTGATACTCATGTACAGAGGTTGAGTCTTTCTTAATGATGCCCTGCCTTTCCATCGAGCTTGCCCTTTTGAATGCTTGCCTGGAGACCGTTGCCCAGCATGTTCCTGTAGAATAAGCCAGGAAAACAATATTTTTTTCACACTAAAAGGAGAACAAAAGTTCAGAGCATAAAATACCTAGCAAACTAAGTTGCAGCAATCTTAACAGTCAACCATAAAGAACATACCTTTTTAGGAGTTTTGGACTGCGTGCTATTGGTGGTAGCTTTTCCACTAGGAGCTTGACAACTTCCAAATAGGCAGTTTAAGAAATGAGATACAGCTGGTGCAAGATCATGGTCCTCTGTCTCTCTCAATAAATCCTGAATATGACAAGCACGATCTCAAATATCATTAATGAATGCAAGTGGATTTACTAAGTTATTTTCATGGTATGTTGTCTACTCTGATGTGTCAACATCAAAGTCTTTGATGTTTCCCATGCTTAAGTAATAGCTTATAACAGTCAAGCAAAAACAATTCATTTATCAATTAAAAACATGAATACCACATATGCACAGTCAATCAGTACAAAAGATACAATATACAGCTGGCAATAAATCTCATGCACTCACAAGTATTAAAATCATGGTTATGGTTATCAAGGGCAATTACAAACATTAAGATGATAACATTTTTAAGTCAAATAACACATTATATAGCTAACAAATTGTATTATAAACCTACAAACAGTATTTAACTTAAAAAAGGTCAAAGGACAAATTTAATTTCAGGACAAGATAGTGATTGCAAGGTTCAGCCTCTCTTAAACCATCACTAATTCCTGGAATAGCAAACCAAGGAAATAAGCTTGGATTTCCTAACAGGGAAGCAAACCAAAAGCAAGGGGCCACCTTAGAAACTTCCAAAATAACATGACTTCAACTCTTAAAATGTTATTTAAACCTACTTCAATCCTACAAATCCGGTTTGTTTGCTATAGCTTGATCATATCTCTAGTTAATAGGATCATCTCTAATACATCCCCTCACAACAAGGACAAGACATCTCGCACACGGGACTAAATATTTGCATGTGATCCAATGGTGGCCTGATAGGCTAAACATAACATAAACCTGATATCATCTTAGAATGTAAATTTATGACTAACTCAACCTTACAAAATTGGTGTTTATGGTCAGGATTACTTCCACTTATATACTATAATTTGGCCATATATCTAGTCGATGTGAGACGTCCAACAAAAACAATACAATTTTTTAGTGTTATATTTCTTTAATAATGAATTGGTGGTTTGACCCTTCCCTTCCATTTTCATTAAAAAATAGCATATCAAACCCTGAAAAACAGGCTCTTTATAAGAAAAAGATGCCAGGGATCCAAACCCAGACGGAAACCCATACTTTGGACCCACATGTAAATGCAATTCCAGCATGATTCAGGTACAATGTTTTCCCCACAGAATGAAGTGCTTAAACTAAGCTTTCCTCACCTTGATGATATGCTTGGCAGATCTGACAACAATCTCATTGTTGCAAAGATCCCACAGATGAGGTAGATGTTTAGTCCCTCCAGCCACCTTAATGAAAAAAATGAGCAATCAGAAAGAATTATCAAAAGTCTATAAGCAAATCACCATCATATATAAACAAAAGGTAATTCACTAGACCAGCACTGAAGAATAATTACAACAGCATTACTATTGACCAAAATAAATGGTGCTTACTTTGCCAATATAGCGAACATTAATTCCATGAGCATGCAGTGCTTCAGTTAATGTCTGGCCATCCATTGGTGAAACTTCAAGCGTACATAGGTCTTGTATAAACTTTGGAAGTACAACATCAATAAGATATTGACCAACTTTTCTAACATTATCTTCATCAGCTGCTATTTCCTGGTGAATGTGATAAAAAGGTGTAATGTAAGAATACTGTGCCAAGAGCATTGTGATGTTTTCATCACAAGAAATCACTATAAAGAAATAAATGGACAAATACAATGTTTACATAGATGGAAAGTAAAGTTGTATTTAGATATAGAAAAGGGAAAATAAGAGGAAAATAAACCTCAGGACTCCCAGCAAGTTTAAATTCAGTGAAGACATTAGGATTAAAAACAATATCCTCACAACCATCAGAGGCTTTGGCAGTAACAGAAGCAAATTCTTTGACATCCTCAGTTTTTTCTTCCTTCGTTGAATCCTGCAGAAAGCAAATAAACGACATGCAATTTAATTATTGGAACTTCATCACCAAGACAATATTCCTATCAGACATAAACTAATAATCAGTCAAATAATTGAAACACAATACCCTTTCCAGCGTTGCTTTCAACCAGACAAATAATTGTAATCATAGCCAAGGTTAGGGTCATATATGTTAACATACCCTTTTAAAACACGTGAGAATACGATAAAGAAACAAACGTAAATGGGAAGCAAACAATAATACCAAAACTAATGCTTCACCTTTTCCATTCCAACAGTAATCTTCCATGTTAGAAATACAGGACATATATCAATTGAAAGCTCAAATTACTAATGCACAAGCAAAGGAATGATTCTGGTACTAAATATGAAGCTCAAACAAGTACTTTCTTTTCAAAATAAATGTTGGGAACAAGTCTCTTGCATGCCCAGATGTGTTATTTGCTACAATAGAGGGTATTGTACACATTGAGAATTGCTATTTGTAGCACTAAAACTAGGGTACATGCATGTTCACATTCATACATATTGCTTATCGCATGTGATTGGGAAATTGCATTAATTGTTACTCTTCTTAAATGAAACTATTTCTGAAATTAAAAATTTCACTGAATTGGCTTAGATAAAAAAATTACTTCAGCATAAATTAGTCAAGGACTAGTATTACACTGCTATAACACTTACTGGCTTGTCAGCATCTGCAGCATTACGGGAATCATTCACCAGCGTGTCAGCATCAGCAGCATTTGGAGAATCATTCACCAGCTGATCAGCATCAGCAGCATTTTGGGAATCATTTACCAGCTGGTCAGAATCAGTGGCCAAATTGACAGCCTCTTGAGAATTCACCTCGGTAGGTTTCAATGCCTCTGCTGCTTGGGCCTGTTCCCATAAAGAGCCAGTCAGCTATGTAAAATTCAAAACACAAGGAAAACCCCAAATATCCTTCATATCATAGTGTGCTTACCTGGCAAAAAGCAGTAATTAGTTCTGGCCTCAAGATACAAAATCGAGAACCAGGCCCAGTATAGTTGGCATCACGGGGAGTCACCCTCAACAAATCAAGAAGGTAATGTCTGATTCGGTTTAAAAAGAGCAAAGCATCAGTGCATTAGCACAACATGCTATATAAACAAAATTAGGAAAGTTGCAACAGATAACATCTTGAGTTAACTACAATCTACTTGCATTCAACACGTAACTATTGGACAATGAATTACATACGAAAAAAATAGCCAGAATTGATTAGTAATGGTGAAATCTAAATCTTCCTGCAGTAAAAAATTATGCCTTTGAAACTATGCATTAGGAAATCTGAAGACATCATATCACCAACAAAAGTACACAAACTGAAAATAACAAACTCAAATAATTACCGGTCATCACCACCAACAATGCCCTTGCACTCAACTGGGGCAGCTAATTTGAAAACATTTCCAGATCCATCAAGGACTAAATGTTCCTTCAAATGAAGGCGTTTGGCAGCCTCTGACACCTATTAATAAAATTATAGAATAAAAAAAGGCATCTTATTTTACAGATAATGCAATTTTAAAAAATCCCAACATCTATTAATGTAATAAGAGAATACAAAAATTCATCTTATTTTACAGATCATGCAATTTAAAAAATACTTGTTATTTCCCTGGCAACCAATTTTCTAACAATTTAATTTCAGCCAAAGTTTCAGGAGATGCTTTAAATTCAAATTAGACACTACATTGTTACTAAACTCAGATGGCCACACCCTTCTTCCTTACCTTAGAATGAAAATCTTCATTCCAGCAAATTTTCTTTCCATTGTCGACAGAGCCATACAAGAGAGAGTCAGACTTGTCCCCTTGAAGAATGCCTGGTAATACACTCTGCAGAACAATATAAAATTTGATTTGAGAATAAGGATTCACACTGTTTCAAATTTAAAAGTTGAATTAAAGCAAATTTTAGGTACAAATCTAATACTTATAATCAATCTAAAATTATTAAAAGAGAGCAATTTGGGATATCACAAACAATTATCCTGCACAGTTTACAATACTTAAAGAATGTAAAAGGGCACCTATAAAAAATATTGAAAATATATTTGTGTTGAAATAAATAGAAAATAATCACCTCATATACAATGGTAAAGAAAATAATAAATACAACATATGTTCATCCTACAAACTAATAGAAATAAGAAATTGAAAAGTCTTGCCACATTTTATAACCGTCTTGACACATTTCAGCATGTCCTAATTCGTTTTCTCACTATTTTGAAGCTCTTTTGACAAGCTTTAATCCATTAAGTTGCACTTCTAGACAAGCATAGACCAATAGCAAATTGACAAACTATAACAACACTTTGATGTAAAAGCAGAAAGTCAAGTACGCCATAGGTAAATTTGAGCTTCATTACAAACCTGAGCTACCACTCTATGCCCCCTGTAGTCGATTATAGCCATAGCAAGATTATAAAGTCCAGGAACATCAGCTTCTTGGTAAGCCTTTGTGCCCTTCAAATCATTGTTTGCAGAAGCATACGTGGCTTGCTCATTCTCAGCCAGCTGAGCTTCTGGAGAAACGTCTTGAGTGGTTTCTGTGCCATTAAGATCTTCTGAACTTGAACCAGTATCTTTCCCCCCATTAGGAACCTGACTTTCTCCATGAAGTGGAATGGAAGCTTTATCAGAAGAACTTTGCAAAGTGCCTGAGCTCCAAGTTTTTGAATTAGAATCCACACATTTCTTTGACAGCTTCTCAAGGTCCGCATCAATAGCAAAACTAAAGAATATATTGTTGTGTACATACCTATCACCAAAATTAAGGCAAGGAGCCAAAAGGATTTCAAAATACAAGGGAAAACCCATGTGTGTAAAGGGGCACAATAACAATGAGAACAAGTATATGATCTATGACAACAACAATCTAAACCAGAATAATAAACAAAAATAACATTGCATCATATAACAACTGAGAGCCACATCATGAAGATGCATTTTACAAGTGAAAAAATTATGGATCAGTGAATAAGTATCTTATGTTCCCTCTCTTCTAAAACCCCAGAGAAGAAAATATAACATGCAACTTCCTCTAGACATTACTTTTCAACATCCTAAAATAATAAAATATTAGAATACAAGAATAGCTATTTACAATTTCTATAAAAGAAAGTTTCAAGATTTAAAAGACCCACTTACATGTGAAAACATTCAGGGTCAGTTGGGTTTATTGGAGGAATGCAGCCACTGATCACTCCAATTGCACCATTAATAGCTGCATCAACAAAGTCTGATGTCACTTTATAAAGTGCCCTATCCCGCAAAATCCTACACCAATAAACAAATTACCCAAAAAACATAGATAATCAATGAAAATATCTCATCACCAAACTAAAGAACAGGACCAATTCCAAATCCATCTATATGAATGATAGATAAAGGCACCTCTCCTGTGGAGTTGTATGAGGAAATTCTCTACAGGACTGCAGCTCTTCATTCCAGTCTCTTTGCATGCCAATTGGCTCATTTCCATAAAGAAGAGTCAAAGCATTCTCAGCCCGGGCTGCATCACGTCTGTGGTCTGCCAAGCCAACACCCCAACACAAATTACGAACACATCAATCCAGTCTGAGATTCAGATATTAGGAACATGACTACAAGGTTCTCCTATAATTTCAGGACATTTTAAAATTGGCTTCCAAATCAAGTAGAACATAACAACAACCAAAAAAATGAAAGTCTTCCTTCTAGGCAGCAACAGCAGCACAGGTCAATTAACTTCTTCATGTTCTACCAAAAACCAAGTCTCAAGAAGTTTTTCTTAAAAGTGGATTTTAAGCCTAACCCAACCTCACAAATTGGTTTAGTAAGGTAAGGATTGCACCTTATTTATATATTATAATTTAACCATATCTCAAGTAAACGTAGAATCTCCAACTCACACCCTTACGTCAAGATGGTATTAGAGCTTTTCAAGGACCTATCCTAGCAAGATTTGTTGGATCTACAGTGTCATCTGTTATTAAGGGTAGTAATTTAACTTTTTTGGTCTTACTCTAACTTCCATTACTTGCTACTACAACTTTTTCTTTTGACAAATTCATTTTTTATTATCTATTCTTGTATTGCACTCATTAATGACATTCTCATCTCTGTAACACTTAGCATAGCTCTTGCTAGCATTATATCACGCTAACTCAAAGCAACCTGATTTTCTAAACTATCCTTTATGAACACTAAATTTTCAGATCCATAACCCCTTTACACAAGCTACTAGAATAGAATGAAAGCTTAAAATTTTTGTTTCCATCTGTTATTCTGTTTTCATCATTGTTATAACTTGTAACAAAATAGTTCTCAAATTTTATACATCAAGCACGTAAATGATAATATAATCAAGTGCTAAAAGTGACAGAATAATTTGCCTCACTTCTGATGTAGTAAATGATAAAAAAAAGTGCATGAAAACACTTGAGATGAATACAAAAAGAATAGAAAATGAATTAGAGAATGTGATTCCCCTCTTTTGGGTTCTCATATTTATAAGGATTTATTGGAAGTTCAGATACAATGAATGAGAGGATAGAGAAAAAAATACGAAAAGTCACATCTAGAAACTTGGTACAGCACAAAGCACATATCAGCTTTTCAATAAAGTCAATTTAAGATGACCTATTCTAACAAAAACTACATGGCCAGATGTGTGAATAGAAAGATGTTTAATAACAATGTGCTCTCACAAAATCAAACAAGAAAAATACATCACCTAGAACTAAAGTAAAAGCAACAATATCATCAAATCAGATAAAGAAAATTCTACAACATAAAGAATTGAAAACTACGGCTGATGAAACAAAATGCCAGAGGCTAAGCTCACCAGGAACAGGGTATAACCCAAGCCAAGAATTAGGTGGCAACAACGATTGCACATTTTCAAAAGGATGGGCAGCTGCTCTACCCTCCAATACTTCCCGGAAAGCTTCAAAATTGGACAAAAGGTTAAGTTTTGGGTTTCAAAGCAAACATCTCGGAGATTTAAGTCCTAAACAATAAGTTATCACACTTCATTACCTTTTTTGAACTTAGGGCTAATCTTTTGTAAGAGAGCAACAAGAGTTGTTGCTTCAAAAGTAGCTTTACTTTGCCGTGGATCAAGAGTGTTTGCTGAGCTTGAGTTAACATAAAACAATTTTGTACTTCCCGTAATACAAAATTTATTACCCTCAAGAGTGATCACATCCAAATAAATCAAATCTCCAAGAAGCCTACAAGCAACCACAGAACAGCCTCATGGATATAAACTAAGCAAGCCAATGAAATTTTATTAACTAAGAGGATGCATCTTGGGATACCTTCTATAGCTCGGAGGAGGATTGAAGGATGAAAACACTACGCTCTCTACGCATTTAATATCCTTCAATGGGGATGATAACAAATTACCCAACGAACCAGAGATGTCCTCCATATAACCAAGCCCATCAAGCTCAGGAACTTCAGGTTTCAAGGTATCTTTATCTGATATTCCAGGAAATGCAGAAGCAGTCTAGTAACTTTCCCAAACCTCCCTGAATTATCAAATAAACAGATTATAGCAGCAGAATTATCCCATACCTCCTGAATTTGCAGCTTTATTTTGTGATGTCTCATTCTGTAGGGCAAGTGATGTTGATAGTGAAGCATGGAGATTAGAAAGGGAAAGCAACTCCCTTGTACGGTGAACATGGGCCCTTATAGATCGATCATCATAAAATGCTGCAAAGAGGATTTATCATATTGTATCCACCAATGTTTAATCATTATAAATACTCCAAGTTCATTAACATACCAGGGACCATTTCCAAGGAGCAACCACCAGCAGTAATATCAGCTACTTCGGAAATTTCATTATAGTCTTCCAGGTGATGAGTTGATGCATCCTTCGTATGCAACAGTAAATCATAGCATGTGATAAAACACGTCTCAGGAGCATCAAGGAGGAACTGTCGTACATCCATGACAGAATCTCCAGGATTCAACTGTGAATCAATTATACAAGTTAGAAGTATCTTGATCCCTCAGTTTTTATTCAGGTAAAATAGTAGCATATTTAAACATGATATGATAAATAGTTAAATGTGCAAACAATTTTACATCAACAGTGAATGGAAATAGTTAGATCTCTGTAATGATCATCTTGGAACGATTGATTACTCAGTTTCTCTTAATGTGATGTGATATAGTAAAAGGCAAAAGCTTCACAAATGAAGTTAACTCACCTGAAGCTCAAGCTTCTCCCCAGTTTGTGTTTTAACAGAAACAGGGTAAAGTTGAAGATCGCCTGCACAGTCATTTTACGAAATATTGGTCATAAAATGAAATTGAAGTCCTAGTATCCATTACAAAAAGGAATGAAATATATTTGACTAAATTACCAATTTTATTAATAGAAGACTAAACAACTGATTGGACAACAAAAATTATCAAACATAATGCATAGCACAATCACCTAATCACTAGTAAAATAAAGGATCAAATATGTTGCAAGGCATATATTCTCATATAAAAACATAGTAAGTTGCAAATAATCACATTATTTACAAATAACCTTAGTAATTTCAAATTTTAAACCATAGGAAGGAAAAAAATCTAGTGTCGTGAGAGTGATGGAAAAGAACAATTAATAAAAATAAAGTGATGGAAAAGAATTATTAATAAAAATGAAGTGATGGAAAAAAAACAAAGGACAGAAAGATAAAAGGATATTAGGAAGATATAAAGAAATGAAGAATAAGCAGAGAAAAAGAAAGAAATGGAAGGAGGGAGGGAGGGGAGAAAACAAAAGGAAATAACTGTAAAGAAAATATATTTAAAGTATATGAAGTAACCCTGAAAATGGATTTTTAAAATGAGGGGAGTTCCATCATGGGTGCAGCAGCACGTGGCGTGATTGTGGGACAGCACCATACAGCAGCAAATAAAGATGGCACGTGTCCAAAATCACCACATTGTAACTGCCATAACAGTTTATTAACAACATTGGAATTTAATTTGCACCTTATTATGATAACCACAATATCACGCAAGTGCGGCTACAACTGAGGTCACAATGTGGTTAGCCACATTTTCTATCGACTACAAAAACTCAAAGTTACACTTAACATAGGACTGTATTTTTTTACAAAGATACTTAAAATATGTGTGGCTTACAAACAGCTGGGTACCAACTAGGCATTTTTCCCCAAAAACATCGGCGCTCATTTTCTTTTTGTTCCTTTTTGTTCGATTTTTCATGTTTTGTCTCCCTACTCGATCAAAAGAATTTGTCCTTACCTTTGTGTGCACAATGGCATGCAGTGTGGTAATGAGTTGGGAGAGCAACCCAACTAGAGAATGCTATTTGATGTATTCAGACTTGTGTTTCATTGATTTAAGTTTCATTATTTACTTTGCTACATATATCTTTTACAACCAACTATTGATATTTTATTTGGTTATGGTTTATGTTATGTTCAGAAATATATTTTATTTAATGTAATTTTTACGTTAACTTCTTTATTTCATACTTTTATATATTGTTTTTAATGCAAAATAGCTACTGTAGCACATCAAGAGAGGGCTTCACATCCAATTACCATACTACAATGCTATTATATGTATGAGCAATACAAGTACTTCTCTAACCCATTTCACCTTGCTTTTGTTGGCTCCCTTCAGTTGCTGTTTCATGCTCCTTCAGCTCTGGATTGGCACCAGTAGAATCACTGATTGCTGCAACTTCAGCCACATCAGCTTTTGCAGAGTCTAAATTACCTTCCACGCTATCCTTCACATGAACATCAGAATGGACTGCTGGTTCTGAAGTACTAGGCGTATTATGGGACACTTTTTTGTTCCTCCCCTTGCTTGATTTTCCAGCCATTTCCTCTTTCTAAAATCCAAAACAAACATATCAACGCACCGCAAAAAGAAACAATGAAGGAAGTACAATAAAGGGTCTGTTATAAACGTCAAAACAAGCAATCCATCCCACAAATTAACTTTACCTAATTCAAAAGCATGCACACCACCATAGATATAAGCTCCATAATCCCATAAACAATGAAACATGGTAACACATGAAACTAATGCCACACTGTCTCAAAAATTTCGAAAACAGAATTTCTAAAATGAGCTAAAGCCCCAACAAAATATAAAATCCATAATCAGATAAAATTATTGAAAGGTCACAACTTTTAAACACAAACAGAATCGCACATGTTTCTAATAGCTGATTCCCACAAGAACCACGTAAAAAACATAGAAATAAGAATTCAGTATAATATAACAACGACCACAACAACATTCATTATCTCGTCAATTCCCACAAAACCCACAAAACAGGATCATCAAACGTAAAACCCACGTTCAGAAAATTAGACACTTAAAGGTTCTCTTCTAATTTAATTTAATTTTTGTCAGGAAGTGAAGAAAAATATCATAGAGAGAAGGCTTGTTACCAGCGAGAATAGGACCCAAAGAAATTAGAGGCGGAGTGCGAATTAGATAAGAAGAAGTTGCATAGAAATAAGAAAAAAAAGGGTTTTAGAAGGTTTTGAAAAGAGAAGGTTTTTGAGGTTTCAGAGAGCGAGAGAGAAACCCAAGAAGCAGTGGCTGAGGCGGCTTCTTCCCTGTGAGAGAGAAACAGAGGTAACGGAATGTGTAATAATTTGGAACTAGTGGGCTTGGGCCCTTCATTCTTGCACATACATTTTTTCTCCAGGAATTTCTTTCTGAACCCCATAACTGTGCAAAAAGACTATTTAACCCTTAATGAAAATAATAAGTAATCTTAAATCTGTAAAACCCTGATCTTCTTCATCCCTTCATCAGTTGCTCACCTGAGGCATCCCTCTCTGCACCTTGGCTTTTCTTTGGACGTTTTTGGTGTTTTTGAGAGTGTTTCAAAGCATTTGTTCTGCCATTGTTCGATATTGAATATGCATTTGAGAGTTACTACCATTTCCATTAACTTCCATTAACAAGGTTCGTTTTGAAGTTATGAAATGTAAGTTTTTTCTTCATTTGGATTGGATGATATAGAAGTACTCTGGATGATACAATTTGGGAACAATTTTTTTTATAAAATGCATTATGGATTATACAATTTAAAAGGTATTTCCATATTCGAGAATATCTTCTGACTTGTATAATTTGGAAGGTATTTTTATATTCAAAAATACCGTCCAGATTAGATCGTCTACCATGAAAAAAGTTAGTTTGATTTTTACTAATGTAAGGATGACGTTGTGGACAGACTTATGGCTAGGATGAGAGGTGGCGGATCACAAGTCGATGGTAGACAAAGACCTACGACATTAGTTTGTAGACAGAGACCTATCACAAATACCATTTTGTGTAACATTGTTCCTGTGGAGTTTTGGCATATCTTACTTGGAAGGTCATGACAATATGATAAACAATCTATTCATGATGGTCTCGCCAATAAAATATGAGTGAATGTTCTTTGTTAATTATTCTCTTAGTGAAGTTATCTCAAATAAGGAAAACTTAAAATATGTATCATCTTTCAAGAGTTGAAACCTTTATTTTTCAAACACCTACCTTTCTTTGTAAGCTAAAAGTGATAGATTTAGAATACTCGTGAAAATAAAAAAGTGACTTAATGTCAAATAATAGTTGCGTTCTTTATCTCAGGAGGAGATAATTAAGAGTGATTTTGTGTACTTGTGTAAGTCAAACATAACACTGATAATACTTGTTGTAATATTTTGAATATGGTCAAACTTGAGCAAACTAGTATTTAATATGCGTTCTATAACACTTGTATTGTTTTTCCTATCTATCCTTTCACCAATTTTCCAAAAGTATGTTGATGCAATCCTAGCTTGCTTTGCTATGAATTGTTTGTTTTGTATTTTGTGGTGTGGAATTTGGTGGGGTTGGGTGGCTAAAATGAGTGAAAGAAACTACAAAGTATTTGTGTATGGAGAATGATAATGAAGCTTAAGAGAGGTGAGACCAACTTCTAAGAAGTTATAAGTTAGACACAAAACTAGTGCTAGCAAAGAGTGACCAAAGAAGACAAGATGTGCACAAATTTGGGCAACAATTCTTTAATCAATTCTAAGCTAATTTACAAGGGGACTAGCACTTGTATTTATAGTATTATGGGCAACCAAGGTGCAAACTTTAATCCTAAAAATTCTCCACTCATAAAAGGATAAGCGACTCTCTCTAATTGGAGCAAATCCTCTCAAATTAGGGGTTGACATGTGTCCTCCTCTAATTGGATAGAATCCTCTTCATTCCAATTAAGACAAATGTCCTTTTAGCATTGGTGGGAATCCTCTCCATTAAGGAGATGACATGTGGACCTTCATGCCTTCTCTGCCACTCCATGCTTTCTATTTGCACTCTAGTAATTTATTTGTGCACCCTAGATGGTCTAGAGTTGCATTGGGTCCAAGGAGGCCCAATTGTAACTCTAGCTAGACACTTTCTCTTTCTATTTACACCCTACTTTATTTGGCCCAATACATGGCCCATGAAAAGGCCCAAAACATGGTCCAAATACAAGCCGAAAATAAAGCATATACTACTTTGTACAATGTTTATAAAAACTAGATAAAAATGAAAGAGCAAACAACAATTAATTCTCCCTGGGATTGGAGTGTTCTAAGATCCTTTTCCTGCTTCCAATTTTCTTAGCCAAATGTTTCGAGGTTGGATGAGTTTTCATCATTCCCTCTCTCTTGAGAAGAAAATTAAAGAAAAAGAAAACAAAACAAAAATAAGGCCCTTTATTTTTATAAAAGTTTTGAGAAATAAGGTCTTTTTGAAAAAAAAAATTGTTCATTTTGTGTTGTTCTTTGCCTAAACTAGGTAACAACATCACAAAGTGTTGTTTTTCATATTTTTGTGAAAAAGAATGAGCATTATATAATTGAAAAGAATAGTTCAAAGTATTGTAATTCTCCTTTAAGGATTCTTTCTCAGTTATGCTTGCAGGGGGTGTCATAAAAGACTCTTAATCTTTGTTGGTTTCCTCTTCTTCTTCCTTTTCAATCAAACATTCATTCATATTTTTTGTGGAGGAACAATTTATATTTATATCTGGTTTAGCTCTAGACACAGATTTTTCTTCAACCACATCCTCCTCACAAGGTTTTGCAATTGAAGGGCAAATTTTATCAATATATGGTTCAGCTCCAGAAAAAGACTTTTCTATTTTTCTTTCCCTTTCATCCTCTTGTGACCCTTCCTACCTGGATTTAGAGGGGTGAGCCTCTCTTTCAAACTCTCTTTTGGAACAGGACGTGTTAAGATAGTCTTCCCTAGTGGTAGTCATTCTTGTAATTCCTTGTTCTATCCTAACACATTGTTGAACTATTTCATTCAAATCTTTAAAGTAATTAAAGGGAAAAAGTTCAACCCTATCCCAAATTTTAAGGTTTAAACCACTTTTGAATCTATCAATGGTTTTTCTAGGCTCTTCTCTTATTCCTGCACTGAAAGGAAGATCAACTACAAACGGAGAGCAATCACCTAGGTATCACGGAGACTTAGAAATTAAACAAGAAGGAATTAAAGACAAAAAAAAATAAAGAGGGAAAGACGGAAAAGTAAGCTAGATGTGTCCTATGTGAAAGTGCAAGTGACGCTTGAAGTCCATTGACACACTTTCACGACTAATGAACGAATTTAGCTATTACAATATTTTTAATGGGACTGCTTTGAAAGCATTTGTCTTCAAATTCTCACTCTCAAGTGCTAGCTCATTTGTCTTCAAATTCTCACTCTCAAGTTTGCACTTCTATTAGTATTTTGCTTGAATCTTCTTAGAAGTTGGTCACACCTCTTCTAAGCCTTTACTTCTCCTCTTCATTTCATCTTCTCCACACTTCAATTCAACCATTGATGTCATTTTCAAGTCAATTCTTCTACAACATACAAAACAACAGCAAAGAAGAAGCCAAAACAAGCTAGTTTTACATCATATGTGATGGTTGTTTTTCTACATCTCGACAAGTAGATTAAGTCAACTATATTACAATTAATAAAGGGTTTTCGTATCCACAAGGACTAGAAAATAATACACTAATTGAACTTCCTTTTATAAATCATAATACAAATCATTGCATACATTAGAATCAAATAATTTATTATCTGAGTAGTAATGTTGGATAAGAACTAAGAACAAGTGTACAATGGGAAGTTGTTCAAGTATGATAAGGTGTTGAGATTAAATAGACTTTGTAATACATTTGCGCTTAATGATTATAGATGCAATTTAGCTACTCACAATGATGAATGTGATACAATAAAATCCTAATAGTAGCTAGCAGCTTAATACATTATGAATTTTAATAGTAAGTTTTCCCTCTTCTTTTCCCCCTTCCTTCCTCCCCTCCTTCTTTCCATCCTTCCTCGCTTTTTATGTTCAACTTCACCTTTATTTATGTTGTTGAAACACAAAGTCATGTTCCATTAAAATGTACTCAATGCATGCTAATCCGCTTAGCGAATTAGGTTTCTTTAAGTTAAGAAAGTTAATTCGCTCAACACCTTCTTGATTCTACACATAGTTTTTCTTCATTTCAAGGTTTACTTTGTGCTTATCACATCTCTGGATCACTTAGTGCTTCATGCTCTTTTAATATGCTCCTCTTTCGAATAATTTTTCTTAGCACATGTTTTGGGCACTCAGTGCATGGAGGTGATTCTTTTTGGCCTTCTTTGCCTTGAATGCACTCAACTCTTGATGTCTTCCCTTAACGTATTGTCTATTTTTGGGTCACTTCTATTTAGGTGCAATTTTTCTTTTGATTTTTACAAAATAAATCAAAATTATCAGAAGATCAAACAATTTCAAACACATTTACAGTTCTAAATGGAAAGATAGTTATTTCTAGATTTATCAATTCAATTCACTTAATTTGTAGCTAAATCAATATTTTAATAAGTAAAAATTTTACTTATCATTATGTTAGATTTTTTTTTTAACTAGCATTCCCTGGTTATTAAGTCACCAAAATCTATTTTTCAACTAGCTTTTCCAAGAAATTTTCAAAAGTTTCAGTCAACCACCTTTCTAGAGCTAACTTGTTATTTCATAAGTTTTTTTTATATTTCTAACATATACTTATTGATTATTTGCATTGTCCTTCTTTCAGATGTAAACTCTTTTTTCTTTGGGAAATATTTGAATTTATTCCCCTTTTCTAATATCTACTTGAATTTTCTAGATATGAAGAGTAATCCCATCATTCATGGATGTGTTTGAGTCTTCACATGATTATTTTTATATAGCTATAAGGGCCTACAACACTTATTTTCCTTTTTTGCTTTGTTTTTCCTCTTGGACTTTTAACTTTAAGGGCATCATTTTTGCTTGTTGAGGGTTTGTCCAAGTGATCTTTGTTTTATAGATAGACTTAATGCACTCTTAAAAATACTCAACAACTACATAAGCTTCTTCAAGTCTCTAACTTCTTGGATAATTATGATCTTTGGTTCCCACAACCCGACATGTTGTCCAGAAACTTCAGATTAATCTGAGCCTTTGAGAAGGTGTGACTCAGGGCTTCTTACCTTGTTTAAGAGGACTTACATCCTCCTAGACACTTCAATGTCACCTTTCTTCAGGGTGAAACTCTCATATTTCTTGGTGAAGGTGACAACTTTCCTTAGTTGTATATCCTATTTTCTTCATAGTTGATCTTTAAAGAGTCTCGTGTCTCCTTGATTATCTTTAACATGTAGATTTTTTATTTCACTTTTTCTTTAATTAGATATTCATTAAAATAAAGATTATCATTTATATTTCGAAAACATCCTAATAAACCTTCATTGATTTCATATAATGATAAATAAGAATTTTTTTAATAACATAACCAAAACCTATACATAATGACTTTAATAACAATAACTATACAAAATATATTAATGAAATAGTAGTATAATAAATTCCAAACATTAAAAATATGTATACAAATTATTTTTCAATGATTTTACTTTTCAACAACTTAATAAAAAAATATAGTCACTTACAATAGAACAAAAATTACCTAAGAAGTGAAAATATATAACTAAATATAGAAATTAAAGATTTTTTTTTAATGATTCCACCTTTTATTTGCTCATACAACAATATGTTTCTAAGAAAAATGTTTGTTTTAGCTTGACAAAATTCAAACATAACATTTGATAGTGAAAAGTTGGAAACTTAAACGAAAACAATCAAACTTTAAAAAATGCAAGAAAAAAAATATCTCATTTTAGTGATTCAAGTTGACATTTACTCACAACACAACATAGTTTTAAGGAAAACTATAACCCTAAAAAAAATATAAAAAAAAGGTGCTTGAACCCTAATTCAACGAAGTCAAACTCATTTTTAGTCAATCATTCAAATATTCATTTTAAACATTTTGTTAGTTCTTAAAGTTTCTTAAAGCCCTTATAAATCCATAAGTCCTTGTGTATATGGTTGAAGTTTTGATTCCTTGTAAGAATCCTTCTAATGTCAAGTGAAGATCATGTAAGTCCCATCAATTTCTTTTGTTTATCGAGGTGCTCTAAAGACAATATAGAAACTAAAAATGGAGTTTTTAATGACCCCAAAGAGATTATTTGAACATAATTACTCACGGTTTTGTGTGTTAATGGTGCCCCTATGACGCATTCAATACCTTAGTTTTTATGCTCATGACAATCCGAAACAGGGGTTGTTGTTGTACGTTAATTATATACATGAATATAGCTTATTTGTAACTTTGTGCAAATTGTTAAATAATGTATAAAATTAGTCATAGGTTTTAAATAATGTACAAGGTAGATTTATATTGTTCATTGTTTGAAATGTTTAAGTTATGTTATATGACGAAAATTGTATTCATATGCATTCATGTTTTTAGTCAATGTGAGTTAAGCTAAACATTGTATACACATGTGAGGTGTAGTACGTCATTGTTAAAAGTAAATAAAATATGAATTTTTTAACCATCTTACGTGGAAGTATGGTTTTGCTGCAGCTTTAATTTTTGCAGGTGGTAGGTTCATTTATAAATGCCATAAATGCTGAATTTGCACTTAATTAATAAACTAATATTAAA
>Ga0123341_1000619_pt1 | contig 22889 bp, 15 predicted proteins | sample Turbeapinknodule_FD_89959 | JGI IMG/M metagenome (GOLD analysis project Ga0123341, IMG submission 89959) | Root nodule microbial communities of legume samples collected from Mexico - Turtle bean Mexico pink nodule | ecosystem: Host-associated > Plants > Roots > Nodule | place: Mexico: Nepantla...
GTAGTGATGTTTTAAGTAAGTGTTTACAATTAAAATGATTACTATGACCCTGGGAGATAATTTAACAATATTTTGAAAAGGGTTTTTAATTGATGCTTAATATTAAACATAAATTGCTTCTTAGTTATGACATTAAAAAATAATAAGGTGGATAGTTGCTTTAGAATACATAATTTCAAGTATAAATGAAAGGAGATGTGTACCAATAGATTAGAGAGTTGCTTAAAAATTAAAAATTAAAAATTAAAATAAATAAGTAAATGTATGAGTGAGATTATAAAAAAAAATTAAGGAACCAACCTATAAATAATTGATGAAGATGCTCTTAGTTAATTAGATGTGTAGATATAATTAATTTAATCTCAATTATTTAAAGTAAGTGATTGTGATTGTCATGTGTTAAGAGTGGCAAAACATTATTTAAATGTGTAATAGTGATTAATCACATGTAAAATAAAATAGGAGGATATCAATATAACTTTTTATTACTTGCTAATAAGTATTTTAAAATCAAAATCAAATTTATAATTTAAGTGAAATGTTATTCCGACAATATTTCATTATAAATTGACATTTTAATGTTCTGGTCTAAATCTTTAATTTAATCTTAACATAAAAACAAAAAAAAAGCATTTAAAAATGATTTCATTATAAAATAAAAAGGCATTTCTATCTTCTTATACATTTTAAAAAAAAAAAAATTCTTTGCTACACAAGCACTTAGTTAATAATTAACCAAAATACAACAATTTTGTTATATATTTATTTATTTATGTTGTGAATTCTTCAAAATGATTATCTTAAATATATACGTATAATTATATTATAATAAAAGAGTTTGTCTAAGTGTTTCTATTAGGTGATGAAACCTAAATAACTATTGAAGTCTTCGTTTTTATTCTTTCGGTCAGGTAGGTTGTTAGGTTTTACTAAGATCTTTCTCGCCTTTGTGCTACTCCTTTGGCTCTCGGTCTCGGATGAATGCCAAACGGGGGAGGTACCTGCAGAAGGCACTCGGTACTGAATAGATGTACAGTAATAATGACATACCTTCTTTGGAATGTGTGTTATTTATATTATTTTAATGAACTTACCTCATTGGATCTGATTAATGAAATGAATCACACTTATAGTTGCATTATCTAATTTTTATTGATAGTTTAGCTTTACTGACCTTGGTTTGAGCGTTAATAAATGGTTATATGTGTCGATCAACCTGACCGTGCGTGGTTTCTTGACCAGTTCGATCAGGGAGATCGAGCCACGTCAGCGTGTGTCTCGATCAGCTCAATCAAGAAGACCGGAACATGTTATCGTATCGGTCGACCATACCATACAGTAAGAATCTTTTACAAGCCTATAAATAAATTATTTTTGAAATATATTTTAATTTAGTATGGTTGCGGAAATGATAATGAATGGTTAATTTAAAATCTGATTTCCTAGATTATGATTTAAAGTAATTTTGTATGCATTTTATATGAATTAGGAATAAGTTAGTGATAGTGGAAGAAGTTGAAGTTAGAATATAAATAAAAATATTTACATAGTAAAAGAGTAATAATAATATAGGTAGGTCATGGCAGCATGAGAGAAGAATTGAATGACCGAATCAATCATCGTCGTCATCAATCACATCACGACGCATGATTTTGGTTCTTCTCTGCTCTGCTCCAAAACTCAATCCCAATCACCAACAAAACAATCCCTCGCTTCGATCTTGCAACACCGCCAGAGGGATCCATGATACTCCTGCAGTCTCATTCAAGATTCTTGCTCCAGACCTTGTTGAATCGGGCACAGAAGTACGTTCTTTCTTCTTCTTCTTCTCTATAGCCACAAATCATTCTAGACTCTCATACATTCATGGCTTTCTTATTCGCAAGCACTTCATGTTCACGGAGTCTCAGTGATAAGGGATTGCGGGTTTTGTTTTTCTTGGATGTGTAAGCATTCATCAGTGTTCAAGCTTTGTGAAAGAAGGGCCGTTGTTTAAAGTTGAAGTTGAATTTCATCATAGGAAGGTTGAGTGGGTCGAGGCGTGTTAGATATATGACTGACATATTCTTGAATTGTGACCCTTCACCCAATGGTTTATGCTTTCTCGAGAGTTGAAATTGAATTTCATCGTAGGAAGGTTGAGTGGGTCAAGGCGTGTTGGATATATGACTGACATATTCATGAATTGTGACCCTTCGCCCAATGGTTTATGCTTTCTCGAAGTTGGAATTCGATTTCTTTGAATCGATGATGCCTATATTGCAGCCTTTTCTTCTGGAAATTTGGTGTATTTAGGTTATGGTTTTTAGTTTCATAACAAGTGTGCCTGAGGTCCTCTATCTTATCAGTTTTATGTATTAAATACTATTTGTGTTATCTATAATGATGGTTTTGCCTGTTAAGCGTAAGATTGAAGGTAACTCAATCAATTTTGTTGAAATGTTGGAGTATGGAATGTGTTTTGTGTTCATGGAATTTTAGTCTAATTTCTGATTAGTTTGCTGTTTTTTTGAACTCTGGAAAGATTCTGCTGGGTTGTGTTCCTCTTTGATTTGACTTGAAAATATGTGGTAGCAACTTCACACTTTAGCTAACCAAATAAATTAACAAGGGTGATTTCTGGGTGATGGATGGGAATGTTAGTGGCTTTGGATTGTGTGAGGATGATGTAGTAAACGAGAAGCTGACCAAGTGAGCTATTTTTCTAATGTTTTTGAAGAGATTCTATCAGTGAGAGAGATTAATTAAAGAACAAATTGTTGAACAAATACGGGCTCTCAGATAATTTGATAGAACCTGAACTCTTCCTACAACAACGATATACAACTTCTACACAATATCAGGTTCAAGGCATCAATATTGGGATGGAGATTTTGAGGGAACACCATAATGAATTAGGCGGACTCAGAATGTAATTGCAGCAAATACCAAGTATGATCTGAGTTTTGGAGGGAAGCAATGATACCCATTTTTGAGAATGATAGAGAGTGGCCAATACATGACCTAGTTTAGAAGTTTGAGGGTGAACACCCTCAACAAAACAGGTTTAAATGTGCAGTTGAATATATAAGAAGTAAGGGAAATTTGAGTGGATGAGACCCTACTAAGTGTTTTTTTTTTCTTTTTGAATAAATATAGTACTCATGATTAATTAGATGACGCATCACAGCAATGTCAACCACCAAAAATTTCTTTGGAAATTTCATTTGGCACAAAAGTGCTTTGCAGTTTTTAAGTTGTATCTATTTTTCTTTTGATGAAGGTTACACTGGGAGAGTATAGCATGTCTGCCACCATAAGGGTTTTATACCCGTCAGATTATCTAATTAAAGATCAGTGGCTGTGATATTTTCATTTATTTTTTCTTTTCTCTTTTTCTCCATGTCATTCCCATTATATCTCTTTCTTCTTTCTCTTGCTTCCCCTCTTCTTCATTTCTTCTAAAATCCCATCTGATGCTATTCCACAATAAGCTTCATTAGCAGCATAAGCTTCCATTATTCTACCATTATTATGCACATTTGTCTCGATAAAAAGGTCCTGACAGAAATCAACTTGCACAGTTAAAGTGCAAGCTTTGTGGATGTGAGCTTGTTGTATCTCCAACTCCAACAACTCAAAACCATCAATGTGTGCATTGAGATTGACACCTTCTGGAAGGTTTTCCATCGTGGGGTGAAACCTGTGAAATAGAGAAAACCCAAGGGAACAGTGGGTTTTGCATGTTGTGGGGATTGTTGGAATGCCACTCATTGTCCATGTCCACTATGAGGCTGTGACAGTGGTGGAAAGTGACATTGTAGAGGTTGTGGGTGCCATCGACATGCTGTTTTGGTTGAGAAGAAGAGGGAAAGGAGGTGTGGGAAAGGGTAGAAGAAGAGAGGAAGAAAGAGAAGATGTAAAAGGGGTAATGGGAAATAGCAGAGAGAAAGGAGTATAGGAAAATAAAAGAAGAAAATCATAACCATTGATTTCTAAATGAGATAAGCTGATGATGAGTATAAAATGCTTTCCCTTGGTTGGAGGCATGCTACACTCTCCCACCCTAGCCGTTGTTTTTCCTTTTAGCAATCTCATATTGTTAATGGATAGAAATACATAAAGACTATTGAGACTACCTTGCTAAGACAAGAAAGTGGAGAATGGAGATCGGAATCCTTTATTATTATTGCTTTGTAAAATATGAAATAAATTGTGTTGGAATTTCAGCTCAAAAGGTAGGAAAGATGGAAAATTTAGATTTTTTTTTGAATTTGGGAATGATATGCTAAAAAGGGTCTAGTAAAAAGTGGAATCAATTTTACTCTCCGAACAATAAAATAATGTCACTTTTCTCAAAGTTAATTCCACTCAATGAAAATTTGATTATTTTCCACTGCAAAAATTGACTAAGTCAAATACACTGGGCACTTTCTTGGTGCAAATGTGATTCCTCCTTCTAGCATATAGGCTTGGAGTCAAGGAGACCCAAGAGGGAATCTGGTCAGAAAATTCTATGTAATGAAGTGTGGCTACTTCCCTACTTCAATGTGAACAAACTTGATGCTATTTGGCAAAGCTTTTTAACCCATTCTATTGTTACATTTGTGTGAAGTGGGTAATTGTTGACTTTGATTTCATCTAATTATACAATTTGTGGTAATATATACTTTCAGCTAAAGAGACCACAATTGAACTGCACTTCTTGCTGCTAGGTCCATTGTTTCCCTTCCTCATGCTAATTAGCAACTAACAAATTATTGTGAAATTTGAACTCAAATTTAATGATCTACACAATTTTAATGTTGATCACTTTTTTCAGTCTTGAAAAAGGAGTTGAACTGGATCACCACTGGGTTGAATTTGATGATGTTCGATATCATATTCAGGTAACATTTTTTTATGGAGACAATTGTCAGGAAAATATATCGATGATTACCTTTTTTTATTTAATATGCATGGTTAAATTTAGCCCTGGACAGTTTTAATTAAATTTAAGTATTTTTGACAGTTTTAGGTTGCTCATTAACCAAACAATAATGATTGTAGGTGTCAATGAAGAATCCTCATGTTTTGCTGCTATCGGTTTCACTGCCTACTCCTTCTTCAGAAACTATTTTTGTCCGTGGGCTTCCTTTTGGAGCCATTGAAGCAATAAAAGCTTCATATGGTAATCTTGTGCAAATTCTTGATCCTCCAAGGGATGGCTTTAACCTCACATTAAAAATAAATCTGTCAAAGCTTCCGGCAAATCAAGGTACAAAGAGTTTCTGTATAAAATGTCATCTCAACTTTCCACCCCCCTTTCCAGGAGGAATTTTTCCTCATATGCTGAATTTATGAGATACTGTTTTTCCATGCATTAGAACAGTTGACAAGTGTCAAATTTTCATTACTATAGTGTGTTCTTTTGACTCTTTCTTATCTTCAGAAATTTATCCGATTTTAATCAGGGTATAGTTGAACCACTTAGTTGTTTTAATTTAAAAATTGGATGTGGGCACTTGTCTGAATGAATAGGGTTGTTTAGTCCATATGGGATATTGGCATGTATAACGTATGCTTTGGGTTATCTATATTCTGAACATTTTATGTTTCCTGCTCTGGTTCATCTTGTTAATCGGTAAGAAAGAGAGACATTGAGCTGAAACTGTGTTTGAGACAACACAAATACTTTATTTATATTGAGGAAAATGAATCAATGCAATAAATAGAGGAGATTTGGTATCTTCTAATAATAAAGATATGATATAGGAATATATAAAAATATTCTTAATAATATATATAATATAGATTTTTTATTATATAGGGTTTTGTTCCTTGTTTCTATAATTAGAAGACTTCCCCTCAAGCCAAACTTGTTGAAAATATAATCAATCTTTGGTCCTCTTGGAGACTTGGTGAATATGTCCCCCAATTGTTCGCTAGAGTTGACAATTCTAGTGGTGATGTCTCTAGACTCTAGCTTTTTTCTTTTGAAATGACAATCCACCTCAATATGTTTGGTCTTCTCATGAAAGACAAGGTTAGAGGCAATGTATAATGTTGTTTGGTTGTCACATTTAAGGTTCATTGGAGAACTTTCTTCAAATTTAAGCTTTTTTAGGAGTTGTTTTAGCTATATGAGCTCACAAGTGACCAATGTCTTTGCCTTGTACTCTGCTTTTGCACTTGATCTTGCCACAACCTTTTGTTTCTTTCCACAATATTAAATTACCTCACTTGAGAATAATACCAAAGGAATTTGAAATTTAGAGTGTGTCTTCCCCTCTCTTAGGATCTCGTTTTTCTAACTACTTTAGATAGACTAGATACAATGTATGAGAGGGAAGTGAAGACAATATGAAATGAAATAAATTCTATTTAAGACTATTTAATCTAACACTCTTCCTCAAGCTGGAGCATACAAATTGTATGTGCCAATTGACTCAAGGAAATTTGGTTAAAAAGGCGATTAGGGACAAAAACATATGCTTTAGGTTCAAAGACGGTGAAAGGAAGATTTGACCAACTCCTTGGGAAGTAACTTTGGATCCATTGTCTAAAGTAATAACATGAGGAATTTTAGGATGAAGAATTGAAGAAAATAAGGAAGCATTACCAGAAATGTGATTGGAAACATCTAAGTCAATTATCCATGACTTTAACATTCTAATGTTTGAGAGATGCAATTTGTTGACAAACTAGTGAAAGGTTGTGCTTGGCTGCTGGACTTCAAACTGAGATATTGTTGATATTCTTCATTAGAAAAATGTGGTTCAACCTTATTAGATTGAAAGGTTTGTTCTCTTGCTAGGAAAATCATGTAAGGAGAAACATCTATTTTGAGTGTGGTTAATTCTCTTAAAAAAGGAACATTGAGGACGTTTGTATCCACTTTGAATAAAGGAAGGCATATTGAAGGAAGAATTCACCAATCAAAATATCAGCAACAATTTACACTCTACAGCCAATGCCAACCGTAAAAGTCGACAAATAGTGGTGTAGGAAGAGTATGAGAGAAAGAGAAGGAGAGAGGAGCCTTTCAACCAAAGCTAAAACTAGAGAAACAAGGATAAGGAAGTCCGACGAGCCTTGTGGAGAAGACACAATTGTTCTGGTGACGAGAAGGTGGCACATGACCTTCATGCGTCAAGTTGTAGTAGATGGAGGTGACACACATGGCAGCATGTGGCAGAGAACCAGTGGATGTGACCAGGAGGGTTGTAAGTCGCACGACGAGATGCACCAGATTAGGTGGTCGTCGAAGAAAAAATAGCCAACGACAGACAACAACAAAATGCAGTATATTCATTGTATCTCAATGAGACTAGGTGTTCATCATAAAAAAACAATACTAGGGGTAGACGCCGCAAAACTAGCAGAGCGGGATTGACTTGCTTTGATACTGACTTAAGACTGAAAATGTGATGAAAAGGGCTTAAGAGATTGATTATCTCTAAGTTGATCTTTGTTATTTATCAAAGAAAATTACATCTGGAACACTAAAAGATACAAGAAATTGATGCTAATAACTAATAAACTTATATAGCAGTTTTCCAGTACAACTACTTACTACCTATATTTAATATTTATTCTAAAGTGCTTTAGAGTGATTTATACTTTACAACTAATTACCTACACTGTATGAATCAAACGTACTCGTTGGTCACTAGGATGAAAATAAATTTGATACCATCTTAGAAAGTGAACTATAAACCTAACTTAACCTCACAAAAGTAATTTGCAAGGTGATGCTTGGATCCACTTATACACTATAATTTGACCATATCTTTTGTTGATGTGAGATCTCCAAATGCCTATGATGAGCAGTGGATCCATAGGGAAAACCCAAATTAATGTTCCCTTCTCATTAGGCTCTTGATACCTTATTGAGAGTAGTGTTACCGAAAAATTTCCATGGAAGATTTTAGTGTCGGACTTTCTATTGGGTTTCGCATGGTGGTTCGAAATGACCATGGTGGAAATTGTGAATCACACCCAACAAACAACCTCCTTTGGTTCATATACTCCACGATATCGTTGGTTCCTTTTGTTCCAGCGCAACAGCACTGGCATCCCATTTCATCGCTTTTGCTGTCCCACCGCAGCCATCCCATTACAACATTGTTGATGTCCTACTATTGTCACCACCGCCGGTTATCTGTTTTTTTTTTCTATTTCCTATTCGTTCAATGCCACCCGCTCTCCCTAACTTCTTTTTTTCTTCTTTTCCACTCAAGAATATTTTTTGAATATCATAGACATTTGATCATTTTTCCTCCCAACCCCAATGGCATCTAAACAAGGCAGTTCAAGAACATCCACAACATATAATTAGAAATTTAGAACATTTATCTTGTATTTGTTATTATTTCAAGTCTAGAACTTAAATTTGGTGGTATTTTGATTTTATTTTATTGTTGTTTAAATTTCTAGACATGATATTATTATTAATTATATGGTTGTCTTTCATTATTTTAGCATTACAATTATGTTTCTGTAGTTTTTTTAATTATATATGTGTATATATTGTACTTTTTTGTCCGCTATGCTTTCTTCATAACTTATGGCTTCTGATATTTTTCCATAGAGGATTTTTGGGGTCGCCGATATTTTCCATTATCTGACAGGGATAATGTTGGTTGAGAGAGAGAAACAATAGTGTATGAAGAATTCGGTGTGTATTGTACACTCATGAGTATTCTTATTTATAATGAAGAGATATAGTAATAAGGAATAGAATCAATAATTACTAATGAGAAATATTTGCTAAGATATTTCCTTAATGATGTAATTAAATCATATCATATTTCATTATTTAATGTAATAAAATCAGATTTTTAACAGTTTGGACTGTGGTACTTAGTAGAAATTATAATAATGCTAATGTTGTAGTTTCCAATGCTTCTCCCCAAATGTTTGGTGATTGTTCAGAATTGGTTACTCATCCCTTTATGAAACTGGTTAGATTATGCAAATTTTCCTGTTATATTAACAAAGAGAATTCTGGTTTAATGAAAAAGAGAAAAAGGAATTTTGATTTAATTATTTGGTTGTTGATGTTAAACTTGTGCAGAGCAAAAACATGCTTTTTTGGTAAAAGTTGCATCAATAAGAGAGGTCGTCCTTGGTGCACCACTGAGAGTAATTTTAGAACATCTTGCTGCAAGGACTGTTGCGCCGGACCTGGATCCATTGGTTGCCCTTGTTCATCGGCCTAATGAGTGTTTCTTTCTTTTTCCTCAGGTGTGATTATAGTAGCAACTTTCTATTACTAAAGCCTTCGTTGGTGCTTGGAATATTTTGTTTACACTTTTCTTCCCACATTAAGAAGTAGTTACATAACCATGCTAAGGAAAATAATGAGGCTGTTACTGAAAGCAGTGCTATAGCAGTGTATAGTGGTCGACTTCAAAAGTGCAATCATGGGAGAACTGCTGTTCTGGATTTTTTTTTGTTAATATAGTTTATAGTATATGCATATAAATTCTAAAAAAATGGTAAACAATACTCAATTTCATAATTAACAATAAAATGTCATCGGTGTCTTAAACAAATATACAACTTAACATCAATAAAACGAAAATATAGGTTCCTAGATAGGAATCTTCAATCATCATCTTCTAAATCTTAAAATAAGGTTGAATTTGAGTGATGAGTTTTCTCTAATTGTGAGAATTTCCTTTGGTTTGGGAGCAAAGAACTAAATATGATCTTGTCATGGAACTTGTGGTGTTCAAAATCTCATGACTTATAATCAGAGTCTCACCTATGTCGAGTGTGATCAATATCCTTCACTACTAAATTTAATAGACATATTTAATAAACTTAAGGAAATTCACATTTGACTTGAAATATTAGGGAAACAAGTGTTTTTATTCCTTGAATATTGAAATATTTGATAAAAAGCAGGTTTAAATATTGAAATGTTTACACGAATTGCGATCCTAATAAAACAAAGAAAAATCAGATCATATCCTAAATAGGATAAAATCTTATTGGGAAAAACCCAAGCCTCACATTGACTAGAGACAAGGCTAGAAGAATGTATATAATTGGGGGACAACTCTCACATCACAAACCAGTTTTGTGGAATTTAGTTAAATTTAAACCTAAATTTTAAGAGGGTATCAAAACTTCTCTTGATCCATTGAAAAAAGGATCATCTACCATATTATTCATGTTTCAAGCATAATAGCATATGTAAGTGGGGGAAAACCCTCACTTTTAACTAGTTTGTAAGGTTGAGATAGGTTCAAACCCAAATTAAAATAAATGTGCACGACCTTAATTGGGGGGATTGATTGTAAAAAAGGAAATACATTTACTATAGCTACAAATTATTATAAATGCAATATGTTAATACTTTATTTTTTCTCCAATATTTATGATGAAACTTAGGGACAGTTATATATGGAATTAACTGTTTTAGAAACAGTTTTGTATTAGAAACTCTAGGATTATGTGTAGAATCCGCTGGATGGTAGTTATGTATTATAAGTATATATATCTGATAGATTTTTGTCTTTGTAATTAGGAAGTGTAAAGCTATTTGTAGTTTATGAACAAATAATACTCTTTTAGGATAATTGTCTTTGGGATGGCAGGTGTATGCAGTATTATATGATGAGAGACTGTCTTAGGGACAGCAAGTGTGTTGCTATATTGTGAGTAGTTTTAGTGTTAAATATTATATTTATAACTTCTATCAGTTGGTGTCTATCAATTTGGTTCTACATGCCAGTTCAAGGAGGGAATTTTTGTGTCCAGTAGAGGACACTCTGTAGGCAATTTTTGTCTTTGGGAGAACAAGTGTACTGCTGTATTGTATGTGTTGTTTTTGGGAAAATAAATGTGTTTCTCTATTGTGAGTGAATTTAGCGTTCAATATTATATTTTATTACTTTTATCAATTGGTAGTGTTCTATTCAAGTTGGTCCAACATTCCGGTTGAAGGAGGGAACTTGTAACCTTTGTGTGAGGTGGAAGAGTCATTCATGAGATCTAAAGTCTAATTTATTGGGATTATGTGATCTGATGATAAGGCCCTTGAAGACTCTAAGAGGGTGGTGGTTGAAAAGTTTGATCCAATCTGCTGTAACAGGTTGTAGTAATGTGTCCACATCTGAAACAAATCTGACAAATTGACACTGCATGTTGGAAAACTGACCACCACGATCATGTCCTCGGCAGCCACCGTGGCTGTGATTAGAGTTTTGCCTTCCATTAAAGATTTTGTCAATATCATGGGATGAATGATTGATCTTTGCAATAGGATCTGTATTTTGTTAGTAGGGTGTGGTTGAGGTAGGGACTAGAGTAAAGTTGACAAGTTGATTTGGATAACACTTTCTTGCAGAATCTTTGAAGACGCATGTCATGGGCAAGTGACAATCGTCGACCTTTTCATTTTGGAGAGGTTTAAATCACAGAAATAACTGCCCTGTAATCTTGTGGAAGTCTTTAAAGAATCAGATCAATGTGTTCTTTCTAGGACGTGGACTCACCAACAGAAGCTAGAGCATTGATTAAGGCTTTAACATGAAGAAAAAAATTCTTCCATTGACTTGTCATCAAGAATTGCTGAATACAACTCAGTTCGCAGCTGGCAAGAACGTGTGCGAGTCTGTCTGAAAAAAGTCATGAGTTTTGTCCCAAACTTGGTACACATGACACTACCAAGAACATGAGAATGAAATGGAAAAGAGACTATTGGAGCTAGGGCATAAGCATCTGGTCCTATTGTGCTCAGACCGCATAATCGGGATTAAGAATGACTGCATCCCGAGAACTTCAGTGGAATTGAAGGACAAACAAGAAAATGTTGAAGTTGATGAGCTTTGATAACAGGTTCAACCTGCTGGTGCAAATAGATAAATTCGATTCATCAAGCTGTGTGGAGATTTGCTGCCAAATTGTGATTGGCACAGAGGAAGGAGGAGGAGGATGAGAAATTGGAGAGTTGGCCATGACAATCTTCAAGCTCTGGATACAATGTACCAGAGAGATAAAAAAATTAGAAGATAATATTCTATATTATTGAAACTGAATTTTTCTTAATCTCAACACAAGAGAGAGATGTATATATTGATCTGATGTGAAAGGACAGTTATAACAAACTACAAGTTTACAACAAACTGAAAAAGTACACTAACTGCTACCTTAAAGTTAGTTTTAACAAACTAACTTTCTTTTGAGGGTTTATGTTGGGCAAAATAAAAGACACACCATGTAAGTCAGTGTTAGGCAGTTATATTTTATGTTCTTGGTGTGACCATTAGTGTTGTATCTGTCAGTTATGTTTGTTTTAATTTTGTATTAGACAAGTCATGTTTTATGGTGTTACAGTTATATTGTTGTATATGTGATGTGATGGGGCTGTAGGCTGTCAATGTGTCAATTTGTTTTTTATAGTGCTTTTTTTGACGTGGGAAAACTGTCTAGTTGATCTATTGTTTTCCAAATCTAATGTAGAAACCAAATTATTCTAGTAATATTTAACTACTTTTGTCTGTTCAATCCTTGAGTCCAACAGAAAGTCTTCTGGGATAGATGATTTGTTAATATCATGATAGAACTGAATATTTCTTTTCAGAAGATATTACTTGATCTTCACAGCAGCTCAGCTGAACTGGTTCCTTGACATTCTATACAAAAAAGTGGCACATTTTCTATCCATAAGCATGACGTTACTGCAAAATTTAGCATCTCCTTAAGGTCCTGCTTTCATTATGCTTCCTTCCCGATGCCTTTATGAATGACTTTACCAAAATTTGTCAAAATTTGCTTGAGATAATTAACTTTTAAAAAAATTACAATATGGAAGCAAAAAGAACCTCTTTAGTGTTTGTTAGAAAAGTTTATTATTGTCATATGTACAGCTTTTATAAAACCTGTTCTTTGATGTCAGACTTATAGTTCCTAAGTGTAAACTTTTTCTTTCGTATCTTTTGTTCTTCTGATTCAGATCTGAATATATACAAATATAGATATGCTGAGAGCTTCATACTCTGTCAAACATTTAAGTAAAAGGAAAGTCTTAATATTGTAAACTTTAACTGTTCCAAACCAATACTAATAGTAAAGCAAATAAATAAATGGAGTAAAGTAATTGAATTCGACCAGATATAGGGAGAACCAACAATTTTTGTTGCAATGAATAGCCTGTGATCAGTATCAACAAGGTACAAAACAGATAAGAAAAAGTAATACCACAAAGTATGATTCTCCCTCCCAATTTCTAATCTAATACTGCCTTACATTCTTTCATTCCTATCTTCATACCCAGTCCTCTTTCCCTTTCTAAGTATCTACTAGCTTTTCCAAATAACTAACTAATAGAGATTGACCCCTCTTTAAATGGAATCTGCTAACACAAAATGTCCAATCTTTTATAAATAGTGATAGAAAAGTATGATTCTCTTCCTATCTCCCATTTATTAGAGAGAGCTGGACTTTCCCTCCTAATTTTCACTCCAAAATTTGATTCTGCTTTCCGTTCTTGCCTTCCTATCTTTCATACCCAGCTCTCTTTCCCTTTCTAGTATCTATCTTGCTATTCCAAGTTACAAACTAGTAGAGATTGACCCCTGTTTAAATGGGGTCTCCTAACAAAATGATGCCCAATCCTCAACATGTGTTTTAGGAGACCCCTTAAGTACACACACTTACATGAAATAGAATAAATGCCTAATCTTATTCCATTTTGGAGATGCTGTGGCATAGAAACTTTACAATTGAGCATAATAGCGCGAATATTAGGAGATAGTTGGTTGCAAACCTTGAGAAGTTGGGGGTGTCATACACAGGGATTTGTGTGATATAAACCCGTTCTTGCTAACTCTATTATAGTTGTTTTCTATATTCACAATAGTTAAAATGATAAAAAAATGTTCATGAATGATTGAACTAATGGTTAAATATGTTGAAATTAGAAAAATAGCTTCTAAAAGAAACAATCGAAGTTAAGAGGAACTGTCAATGGGAAAATATTGTTGGGATCAAACTTCATCTAACATGCACCTATGCTATTGTAATTATTTAAACTCACTAATGATTAATCACTTAACAATTCCTCAGTTTCTTTGATAATTATTGAATCCTCCCTATATGGACTCAAACAATCACCCCATGCATGGTTTGAACATTTTATGACTATCATCTAGCAGTTTGGAATGATATGAAGTGATACTCGTCATTCTTTGTTTTATCATCATTCTCCCCCAGGATGTATCTATCTCATTGTGTATGTGGTTGAAATTGTTATCAACGATAGTGAGAAGGGTATTGTACAACTAAAATAGTGTATGGGTCAAAAGTTCCAAACAAAAGATCTTGGTTCCTTGAGGTATTTCCTTGGTATAGAAATGGCACAATCCAAGAGTAGTTTGGTCATATCTCAAAGAAAGTATTCTCTTGACATTCTAGAAGAAACATGATGATGAATACTAAGCCTGTGTGGACACAGTAATGAATCCAAGTGTCAAACTTGTTCCTAACCAAGGATAACTATATTTTGATCCTTGGCAATACAGAAGGTTAGTTAGTAGTCTAAAATTACCTCACTGACTCGTTTTGACATCGCCTTTGCAGTGATTGTAGTAAATAAATTTTTAAACTCTACTTATCAAGACTATTGCTATGCAGCCATACGGATCCTAAATTATATTAAGGAGGCTCCTGGATAAAATCACTAGCATAGATAAATGGAGAAAATTAATTATTCATGGTGAATAACCAATCTAGAGTACAAATCATAGAAGGAAGAAGAAAAGAACCTCTAAGGATTCTTGTTCTGCCTCTTTGTATCTCTCAGTGCTTGGCTTCCATGCCCATGAATGCTATTTATATGTTGCAGTTCCAATATAGGGGAGTCGACAAGTTTTATAATTTCTCTCGGTGGATTGTAAATCCCAAAGTGAATCTTCAAAAATCCATTTGCCTAAAATTTTCTTTGCCCAGTTTTTTGCTCCAATGGAAACAATCTTCTCCTCTCCATTTTTCTGATTGAATTTGGATTCACTTAACGTCTTTGCTACTAAAAGTTTCAGGATCTATCTTCTATGAATTCAATTAGTGAATTAAGATTTGCTCAACAATTGCACATATTCTTGAATTAACACGTACTTGGCTTGGCTTCTCTCTGAATTAACAATTTAAAGGGACCAGAATAGTTATAACTACATTCCCGAATTAAAGTCAATCAATTACAAATGCTTGCTAATAAATGGGATAAAAAAAGTTTAAAAGTTAGAAATTTCATTGAATTGCCATCAAATTATGACCAGCAAAGGGGTAAAATAGGCAATCAACAATAGTGTTTTTTTTCGTATTGTTCAAATATGCTACACTAGTTGTTGTTAGTTTAAGTTGGGAATAAAGTGAAGGATAAAAAAATAATTCTTTGAAAATGGAAAAATCTAGTGTATGAAACCTTTTTTTTTTTCAGGCTGACAAGGTGACTGTGGTGTATCCTATGAGATTCAACGATTCAATAGACATTGTTCTTGCAACTTCATTCCTGCAGGTATGGTTTGTTTGCTATCACATATCTAAGGTCATTGGGATTAAAGAGAGCAGGAAGAGATAAAAGCATCATTTTTGTTGGATTTTGCAAACCATTCTTGTGTTGTGCTTTACTATTGTTTTGGGTGATTTGATGGTTTCAATTTTCAAGCTTTATTGTAATTTAGGAATTTGTCGAAGCCAGGCGCACGGCAGGACTTCATAATACCCCTCATTGTTCGTGGTCTCTTACTCCTCCACTCGAAATAAAAGGAGTTCCCTCTGATGCATTAGCTGCAAATGCAGGATTTGTCACATTTGGTTGGTGTCGGGATCACAATGTATATGTGTGTTTATTCTATTGCTAGCATCACTGTAATGTAATATTTTCAACTCTGCAGTTATTTCCCCCCGTCATGTTGAGGGTCAGAAATTGGACCGTACAGTATGGAATCTGTCAACTTTTCATGCCTACGTTAGCTATCATGTTAAGGTGTGGGTTTCTTTGAACCAAATATTTCAGTTGGATAATTATGTATTCACAATTGTGATGACAATGTACATGCTGATCTTGATTTGGTATCATGAAGATATTACCATCTTTTGCATGAACTATTATTGTTCTTTAGCTTGGGATTTAAACTATCATCTTTGTCTGAGTACTCTTAAGGATTAATGGTTTGAAACGATAAGCAAATGTTTTATTCTATGAAATATTTAGATATGAAGGATTTTATTTTATCTTAAATAAAACCAAAAAGTTATTTTGCATATAATTTAACTTATTTAAAGTATAATTTTTATTTAAAAACAGAGAGGGACAATGGTGAAAAGTGTTGGAGAGAGTATATGGTTTTTGATATAGATTTGATCACTTTCACTGTAAATGAGGTATTACAAATTATGGAAGAGTTAGAGAAGCTTAAGCTTACTATTATCTACTTGTCTGGCCAATAATGTTTATTTTTACAAAACCTGCATAAATGTTGTTTCATCCCTTATCTACATTATGCATATTTGTGACAGTGCTCCGAAGGATTTATGCATACACGTATGCGGCGTCGTGTGGAGTCCTTGATTCAGGTACTCTTACATTTTATTTACTTATTCAAGTTAACTTTGTGGTTACTAAAAATCTTTTAGTGCTTCAATTTTGTTTGACATTGCAGTAAAAATATGTTTGATTATAAAATGTAATAGTGGATACTGGATATTACATAATGGTTAGGCATATGCTTCATGGAAAAGCTTTTTATGATCAGGGAATGTTCCCTGTTTTTTCATATTTTGTCCTAACATCGGCTATTGGTTGTTGCAAAGGTATGCACATAACTTGGAAGGTTTAGTTGGCATCCTCCTAGGGCCCAACTAGAATACCACACATTATATTTTATCCATTGAAGAATTTGTACAGTTGAAGTGAACTTCTGCTACATTGTCATAAATGTGTTGGTGGTCATTTTTCCTTAAATGATGTGGAGTTTCAGTGCATAACTTGCGATAAAACCTGCACTTGTTTTGTAGGCTCTGGATCGTGCCAAACCAGATGTTGAGAATTCAAAGAAAACTTCATTCAACAGATCCTTCAAACGGCTGGTATGTGCATTTTTCTGATGGTTTTTAGCTAAATTTTCTTTTATAATTAAACTTTTTTTACTGGCTTATAGGCTCTTAAGGATTCAAGGACCAACTCATTTTCATAAAGGAGAAGCTTGGTGAGGAAGACGTTTGGCTTCTGCCCTCTATTGGACCATACAATCACCAACCAAGGAATCGCTAATGCATGTTTGCAGAATGTTCCAGATGCTTGTAACTCGAAGATTGATTCTCCTTCTGAACCCTTCACACTCAGTATTCAAGGGCTTGCTGGCCTATTTCTGCAAATTGCTCCAGGAGCTTGTAATTTATTCATGGAAAAGAATAGGATACAAATACAAGAGAAACGACCAAACAAATTAGTTATGGAAATGTATAATTGTTTATCATCTGAATGCGGTGTACTATATATCTGTATTTGGGGACACGTATCAAAACATCTTTCTTTTTGAGGCATTCATCAAATTTTCCTTTCATTGTAAAGTATCTATGATTTGTTGATGCAAGTTTAAACTTGTGAATGAGGTGGCATGGATAAATTATTCTGACTTACAAGGGGTTATGAATAAGATCATGCATGTTTGTGTGGATTGAAATTCAAATCAATCATTTTTACCCGTGTACCATCCCTTAAGTCAATCAATCACTAAGAAATCTGTCATCAGTTTTCTCAGAACTATTTTACTATTTTACTGCAGTTGACTGGAGCTGAAAAGATTTGCTAAACGTCAAAGTAGTAGCAGAATTAACTGAATGTTTACAAGCTAACTGAGACCATGAAATCAGCACCTGAAGCTTATTACGTGTTAGTGAGTTAATTTTTCTGTTGTGTTTTGTATTTTTCTTTCAATTGGTTCAGTTACCTCAAATAGAAAAGTATGTATGCCTGTAAACCCCACTAGTCAAACACAGTTTCATTACAGATCACATGCCTTATAGTTGAATAGGGCCATAAAATGTTCATCAGGGATTACAAGTTCTGTGAAAATTGAGAAACCTTATCATCTCTTTTGAAATTGAGAATCACAGAAGTGTACCATAAATCTTTAACACACTCTTTCATGTTGACAAATGTTATATATATATATATATATATGGTAGAAAAGCAAGTCTAGCAAAAGAAGTGAGTGTGTAAGGTGAGCAAATCAAACAATGAAAGATTTTGTGTGGTGAATGAGGTATGATTAGAGAGAAGGAAAAAAAAATTATAGAATCTGTTTTTTTTTCCCTCTCTCTAACCCTGAGGAAAATATATTTTACATTTTTCTATGTATTCTACTTAACTAATAAGCTCTTAGTCTATCTTTAGTAATTTTTTTTTTTTTCATGTGCTTGTTATAGAAGATTGGATTCAAACTTTTTTGGTTAATTTCCTAAAGTATATCCTCGGTGCCTTTGTAAAATTCTTGAACCACCCTTCATTCATTTTGAAATGGACTTTCACAATATATATTTTTCACATTCTGAAATTTTAGAATGAATGGAAAATGACCAAAAAAAAATTTTTGGGATGGAGGAAAAAACATCTTACTTCCTCATTCAGATCAATGGACTTTCCAAATATTGAAAAATGGAGGTTAATAATTTAGGCCTTGCACTAAGTTAACTTTTAGTTTTTCTCTAATTTAATTTCTCTGCACTTTGAATCTATCTTTCCTGAAACTTCTCTGATTTTGTAGTAATCCTTTGTCTACACTAATACTAAAAAACTACATTATTTGGTTTTTATTGAAAGAAACTCTTTCAGGTCTTATTTCTTTCATAAATTAAATTTAGTGAAATTAAAAATATAGTAATAAATTAAAACTAAAATCAAACTCACCACAAGGAAAAAAAATTAACAATCTTGATGGTTATTTTGAACATCTTTTCCTTTGAACTTTCACCAACTCACCTGTGAACATAGTAACTGTTGTTTGTATGAGGTACATTATGTGTTGAATTTTTGTGTAGAATAGAAATGATTGAATCCGAACATGGAGTTTTAACTCATTTTGTAGATGCCATGAAGCATGATTACTAGCCAAAGAAAAAAAAATCATCCTTTGAGTGTTTCTCCCTCCATCCCAACAAATGACTTCCTGCACCCCATCATTCTCGGAAAAGATCATTTCAACCCTTTTAAAAATGATTTTCAGATTATTCTTTCCATAATATTTCTAGAACATACTTTTCAGAACACAGAACATACACACATTTTATGAATTCCGAATTTACCATTATGAAAATTAAGAAAATGTGTTATGGAAATAATATTCCAAAATAGTCTTTTGCCTTTTGGATTTCTTCCGAAAATATACTTTGGAACCAGAATATCCAAAATTATCAAGGATAATTCTGGTATTACAAATAATGTAGGGTGCAGGAAGAAATACCATCATCCTTTGGAATATTTAGCACAAAATTTTGTCATATCTGTTGTCTTGTACTAAACAAAGTCTCCCAGATATTTAAGTACAGATCATCAATTTAGTCCATAAAAATAACAATGAAAAGCAACACTATCATTTTTAGATTATGGAAACTAAAAATGTATTTTAAACTTTATATTTCCAAATAATTTAAAATCATATAATTTAAAATATATTCATAATATATAGTTTAAATATATAAGTGGTGAGAAAGAAACAAGGGAAGTGCTGAAAGAAAGAGTCACACCTATTACTCCACTGAAAAAAAAAAAGTAATCTCAAGTAATTGTCACATTTATTAAGTAAACTAGATCAAAATTTAGCTACCATGATTGTCACTAATTTACATATTTAAAAATCAAAGTGGTCATTCAGAAAAAGAATCATGAGCTTTCACTCTGCAATCTCATCCACTATGTGCTACTCTGAGTCACTGTCCAAGTTTTCCATTCCTTTCAAGCCTCTGCGTTTTTGCTGCATATCCAAGATAAACCCAACATATCAGTATCTTATAATGCACACTACATAATAACATCACATATTCCACCATTCTGAATCAACCAAGATATATAATAATAGAGAAATATTCGATTTAGTCCTTAAAGTCAAGAATATTTTTTAAATTTAGTCCCTAAAATTATCAAACACCAATAGTTTGATTCTTATTGTTGAAATTTCATAAACTAAAACAAAATTGTTTGGTAGTTTCAAGAACTAAAACTATCATATTCATATGATAATTTGAGTGAAAAAGTAATATTTTTTTTTTAGTTGTCAAGAACTAAATGTCCCTAATGTCTCAGTATCCTAAGCTGAAGCAAAAGGTAAGGGTTACCTTTTTCATGGACTTCTTCTCCCTAACCTCATATCTGCTCTTTGTCAGTTCTGATAGCCACATCCCAGGGAAACAACACTGTAAACCAATAATAATATCACAAGAAATCAATTTTTCATTTGTTCTAGTTCCTAAATTAGACAAGCATAGAATTGAAGTGAGGAAAAAGAAACCAAATATATACATTTTTTTTTAATTTTATTTCATTTTGTGCAAATTAGAAATGTTTATTGGTATACCTGTAGAATCCTGTCTACATTCTTTGCTCTCTTCTTTGGTCTTTGAGGGATTTTTGTCCCCTTCATAGCAAGAAAGTCATCTTCTTTCTCCTTTCTTGAGAGAGCAATGTATATTCTTGGCCACTGAATTACCTCAACAGTGAGCTTGTTTCCATTGGCAGCAAGGGATGAGGAAGCAGGAGTAGTGGCAACACCACCTTCCTGTTCAGATTGCACTGAGGCTGAATCCCCTTGACTATTATTCAGTCTCTCAGAGGCTTGTTGTGTTGTGGAAAATGCACTTGGCTTTTGGAACTTTGCTGATCCAGAAGAAGGCACCCTTCTGCTACTTCTTTCCATGCCAGAAGAAGACAGTTTTGGTGCAGCAGATCTAGAGACAACTGGGTTACTCCCCTGACTGTTTCTTGGAGGTGACTCACTTCCACCTAAAGAGGGATCTTCCAAATTCCTGCCTCCAGACAGAGAAAAGATCCAGGGTTAGATAAATGAAAGGGAACAATCTAATTTTGATGACTGTTTTTTTATCATAACTAGGGATGTACATGATTGACTACTAGTAAAATGAAGGACCAAGAAACTTGACTATCTAGTTTGAATTTGAAGCAGAACTAATCAAGTTCTAAAACAAGTCTAGATCCACTATAATGTAGATTCAGAAACAAAAACAAGTAGGTGGAAGTTGAACACTATTTTAAGAAAGCCACCTTTTAAGGTTGGGAAAACAGTAGAAACAAGGTGTTGTGGGACTATATGTGTGTCAATAAGAAAAGGAGTGGCATAAAAAAGCAGAAGTTTTGCCTAGATATGAATGCTATATCTAATCTCACTTTGAAACTTCGATGTTCGTTGTCAGGACAAGATAAAAGGGGAAACAAAGTAAAATCCAAGGGACAATAAGGGATCCAAGAAAGTTGCAAAGAATTAGGTCATTTTTGGAATGACAAAATGGGGAGAGGAAATAGTCCACCTTGGCACTTTCAACAAGGTTGAGATTAGACAAGCTTGATCCAAACTCAAAGGCCATTGAATCACAAAATGCTTATTCACGACAAACCTCAAAAAATAGTGATACTAAGAAAGAAGATAGATAGATAGATAAGTAGGCAGAAGTAAATGTGTGGTTTTACAAGACATTATTAATTATCACACCTATTTAAGAATGTAAGGATACAATGAGAGTGTTGATACCTAGGGCTGTGCTTTCTACCTCTGCCGCTGGAGGCAGTAGAAGAAACAAGTGGTGGTGGTGGTGGTGGCGGCATGGAGAAGTTGGGAGGAACAGAGTGTGAGATTCTTCTGCTGTTGGTCTGAACAGAAGATGATGAGTCTTCAATGGCAGCCCTGGAGAGCCTTGATCTCTTTCTGTGGCCCCACTTCAGGAGCACATCACCACCACTTGGACTAGTGCTGGTGCTCATGCTGTGACTGCTCTCTGTTGTTGTCTGAGGAGAATCAAAAGGGGACATGCTGGGGTTCTTCTATATAGATATGCTTTATGATCTTGGCCTTCAGATGATGATATGAATCTGAAACCTTTGCTCTCAAAACCACCACAACAAGGAGATGCACAAGATGCTGCTGCTTCTGTTGCTATTTCTAACTCAACTTTGCATTTGTATTATTATAATTATTCTTGGTCTTGCATGTGCTACCCACAATGTTCCCTTTTCTTCTATTTCCCATCCCTTTGAGGGGAAAATTTTCAAACAATAAAAAGTAAAAATCTGCATATCAATAAGAGCACCATTAATAAGTCAGTTCCAGAGAATAATTAAGTAAAGCAATTTCACATATTCAAGATCATCATGTAGATATAACTCAACACCAAGATCAATGGATTTTCTTTAGTTTTTGTTTCATGAAAAATTGAAGAAAAAAAGAAAATTTGGTACAAATATTATTGCATTGACAATGAAGTAGGGACTCTATGTATGTACCTGATTGAAGTAAAGAGAACTACAATTGACAGCATGAAAATGAAAAGAAAAGAAAAGAGATCTAAATGTGATGTGAATAATAGAAGAATTAAGAGAAGGTAGAACTCATCATTCTGTTCCTTTCCCCAAATAATGATTATGATTGAAAAAAAGGTTACAAAACAGAACAGAGCATACTTTGAGTTATGCTAAAAAACCAGATAAAGCCGCAACTGCGTGTGAACGTATTTATACATAGCATAAGTATATTTTTTTATTTAAATTATAAATAAAAATATTAGTAAAATATGTCCAATGATATAAAAACAAATTTTATATCATTTAAAAAGGAACAAATTTTATGAATTTTGCATATCTTCATATGATTTAAATTTGCAATTTGATTATGATTTAAACAGTTGAAGAA
>Ga0123341_1000621_pt1 | contig 22878 bp, 21 predicted proteins | sample Turbeapinknodule_FD_89959 | JGI IMG/M metagenome (GOLD analysis project Ga0123341, IMG submission 89959) | Root nodule microbial communities of legume samples collected from Mexico - Turtle bean Mexico pink nodule | ecosystem: Host-associated > Plants > Roots > Nodule | place: Mexico: Nepantla...
GGATTTGGTTGTGAGAGTAAGTTCAACTTTTTATATAAACATGAAAAAATGCTATAAAATTAGCTTTAATTTATTGTCATTAATTGCTTAAAAAATTGTTCAACTCCTAAAACTGAGTTTACAATTTAGATTAAAATAGGAGTTTGATGGAAGAAATCATAAATTTAAAATTTTTGAATATTTTCAGTTTTTTGTTTTAAATTATTTTATTTTTTTTAAATATCTTTGGCAATTTTAAATTTATTAAATTTATTTTCTTTATTTGCGCACAGAGTATTTCACCTTCAAATACAAAATTTAATTTTGATAATAAAACTATTTAATATTTAAAAACCAGAAAAAAGGTAAAATTGTAATACAGTAAAAGATACTCATCACCATATTCTTTTTTATTTTCCTTTGAAATATTAAAAAATCCATTTAAAATATATATATTTTTTTTTAATTTTCATTGCCCAAAACACGTTGTTTTTGTTGATGTTCCTTTTCTTCTTCTTCTTCTTCTTGAACATCTCAACTTCAACATCTCTCTCTGTTGCGAAGAATCGCAATGGCGAATTCCATGGGTCCCCCTCCCCCCATAAACCCTAATCTACCAGACACCGCCCCGTCAATGCTTCCTCCTCGCGATTCAACAGAACCCCAACCGCCGCCGCCGCCGCCGCCGCCGCCGCCGCCGCCTCCTAACGATTCGCACAAGCCTCCCTCGCAGGGTGTGGCGGTTCCTTACAAGATTCCCCCATGGAGTGCTGCCCCTTGTCACCAGTTCTACCTGGAGGTTCTCAAGGACGGTTCCATCATCGACAAATTCGACGTTTGCGAGAAAGGAGCTTACATGTTTGGCCGATTGGATCTCTGCGACTTCGTGCTCGAGCACCCCACTATTTCTAGGTTTCATTCTGGTACGTTATGCTATCACACTTTCGCATATTTCTCTCTTCTGAATTGCGTGACACTACATTTATCAGACCCGAAACGGGTGATTTGTTTGGTGGAGTGAAGTTCCATACTACAAAATTGCTTTGCTTATGATAAACTATGTTGTGGATAGTCTCTGCCTTTTGTGATTCTACTAATATGAAGTGTTGAGTTTTAGCTACTGAACGTCTCTGTAGACAAGGGTGTGGTTTTTTTACCTATGTTGTCATTTTGATGAAGGATGTGTTAATTTGGATTTCAGACGTTTATTATCATTCCACTCACCCCCTACACACAAAGTTGGAGCATATAAATCATATACTTCAAACTTCGTACGAATATGATCATTATTTTCATGGACAAAGTGGAAGTCTATTTCTATATGCTTAATAAGTAGTTGAGTTGTTTAGTTCAAGAAGATTAGAGTCGATTATTTCCTACCACACGTCAGATTATATAAACCCATTTCAGCGTGCACTATCATAATAGCCAATGTGACTGGATTACCTGCATCCATTTTGAAAACATCTAAAAGTCACATTGATGTTATGGGCAACTTTTTGAATTTCATAATCAATGTTTACCTATCAGTTAGACTGTGGCATTCTTGCTCAAATTATAGGGTTTTAGGTATCGAAGAAGGCAACTGAAGGAATAGAGATTTTGAGTATTGTAACATGATACAAAACGCCAAGTACTAGCACTCATTCATATCAATACAATATCACAATCCTAATTAAATACGGTGACAAATCATGAAATAAGAGTACTTACGAAAACAAAGGAGACAGGGAAACTATGCTGAGGAGATATTGTCTAAATTGTTTTAATATCAAATAGTTTTCACATATTTTAGCAATTTATAAAGCTCGTCCATGATTCTTACCAAGGTTTTCATCTGTCTTTTGTTAGTTATTCAGTTTAAGAGAAGTGGAGATGCATATCTCTATGATCTTGGGAGTACTCATGGAACTTTTTTGAACAAAAATCAGGTATTATATAGCATTTCCTCTCCCTCTTAAATTATGGTGATACTTTCTTGAAGATATCAAATGCTTATTGTGATCCCTCTGCCTGATTTATTTCATGTTTGGGATATATACTGCGGAAGAGATGCTGGAATTGTCAATTTAGCTATACAAGTTCTTATTCTTAAATTATGTTTTATTTGATTTCCCCTTTCCTCCTATTTAATGCTTTCACGTGAGGCATAACAACTGTTGTTAACATGCATCTTTGCCACCACTACTAAGTAGACTGTAGGAGAAAGAGTCAGCTAAGCTTATTTGCTGATATGGTTCAGTCAGACATACTTTTGCCAAAACCTTTTCCAAAAGTGATTAACAGAACCCCATGTTTTAAAAATCCTTTAATTACCTCATTTGCTACTTGGGATGCTTCTAAAATATTTTCTCCTGCACAAAATGAGTTATGTTTATCAATTAAAGACATCATTTAGCTAAAGCAGAAATGATATTGGCAACAGTCTCGTGTAGTACTAGCTTGTAAGAAGATTATTGAGTCCGTAATCTTTTGCAATGCAAAAGCAATCCATTAATCCAGGGAATAACAATGCTACATTGCAGTGGAACTCATTAGCATTTTCAAAAGATTATGATTTTGGTATTATCCTGATCCAAATGATGTATATACATAAAATATTTTGTATGGCCGCATTATATTAACAACTCTATAATTGGTGGATTCACAAAAATCAATTGAATTTTCACCTTAGTTGTGATTTAATTTATCATTTTTCACCTTAGTTAATGCATATTTGGGCCCAGCTGCTAGGAAAAATGTCTGCAGATTTTGAAACTTTATAGAATCAATGTCTTAAATCCTTTTCCTTTTCCTGTATGGTTAGGTGGAAAAGAACACATATGTTGACTTGCATGTTGGTGATGTCATTCGATTTGGCAGGTACGTATATTTTTTTGTTTGTTTTCTATTATGCTCAAGAACAAGTCTTTTCCTCTTGCCCATACTGTTCTAGTTTTCACTTAAGCCATTATTACTTTTTTTATTATTTCAGACAACTAAAGTTTATTTATTTATTCTATTTCATGTACTAGGTATCTATTATTGTTACAATCTATGCAGTAGTTATTAAGCCATTAAGAGTAGTTAGTTGCAGATTTTTTGAGGAACTCTTGCTTCTTAAAGGGATATGTGATTAGTCCAGTTTAATTGTTTGACGTGTAACAAGTCCATTTGAATTAGTGTATGACATTTTACCTAGAAATAACTTCTTATAGAATGCAAATTTAATCAATACAACAGTACTTATTGTCTGACCACTAATATACAATTTCATACACTTTAAAAATTATTTAAAAGTTTATCATATCACTTAATTTTAATGGACAATATGATATTTAAAAATATGTAAATATTCATTATTAGAGAACTTGTGTATAAAAAATTTAATTATGTGAAATTTGATAGACATGATCATTAAGATAATATAACTAACTTCAATAGTTGAATTGATTGAATTTGCATTCTACAAAAAGTTATTATAGATGTAATTTGACTAAGTTTTACACCTGGTGTAAACGGATCAAAGTAGTGGTCATCCCACCACCGCTATAGCATTTTTGGGAAGATGGCCTCTCTGCTATAAACTAGTATGGTGGTGTACATATGAAGATGATAGGATTGAATGGATTTTCATCTGCAAGAAATTTCATTTTCCTAATTTATGTTTGTATATATGCATTCATCTTGTATTACATTCGCAGGTCATCTCGCATGTTCATTTTTCAAGGACCGCCTGACTTGATGCCTCCAGTAAGATCCCGACTTTTTTTTTCCGTTACATTTGTGACTATTTATTGTTTTCTGTTGGAAAATGTGTCCCACTACCTCTATTCAAAGGGAAAAAAGGAAGTGTCCCGGCTTCCCGTATTTTATGTGCTTGGGGTTAATTGATTTTGCAGAAATTTCCTTTCTTGTAATTCCTTTTTGCAAATAATTGTGTAAGAAATAAACTCTAGGATATAGAACAAGATTCTCACAGCAAAAGTTCTAAGGTATTACGAAGAATGACCTGAGATATTTTTAATAGCTTTACACTTCCTGGGATGCTTCTATGTGTCTTAAAAGACTTCTGTTTTTTTATTTATAGGCTCTCTTGAAAAAAATACCCGTTGGAGATACATTGTGAGTTTCCAATGCTTCGTCTGATATCTCATTCGAGAGAAAGATGTTATGATGCATTAAATGACACATAATGCATTTCACCAATTTGATCTCTTCATTAGATAAAATAAACAATTAGTTTATCTTACTGAAATTGGTAGTGAGACCTGCTTGTATGTTGCTGCAGTGTCTTTCTTGGACACCTTTTACTCTATGTTCAAGGTCCATGTTTTGATGGTTCGCCTTGACCAAGAGATTGTGTTTGCGTTAAGCACCAATGCTGTAATACCTTTTTAAAATAACACAGTATGCTTGAAGAATATTAGTTAAAAAAGATGAAACATTGACTATATCATAAAGGCTTTTGGACTATATCGTGCAAGGTCCTTTTGGACTGAAACATCTACATACCTACAGATGAAGCATCGTCTGATTAGATGAACCATTCATCTGGTGTCTTAAATATGTTTTGTTGTTTAACATAAAAAAAAGGGGCTATAAGCATCTTTGGTCTAACATTTCTTCTCTTCACCCTTTATTTTTATTTTTTTTCTGATCATTACTGCAGCGCACCCTTTAATTTTTCATGTTGGCATTATTTTGTAGGAAACTAATGCAAAACTTATGAAAGAAGTGAAGATGCGGGAAGCAATGTTAGATAGGGAAGCTTCAGTCCGAAGAGCAAGGCAGGAAGCATCTGTTGCTGAGGGTATATCCTGGGGCATGGGTGAGGATGCTATTGAAGAAGAAGAGGTTTGTAGAGCTTGTAATTATATGATAATCTATTTTTTTGTGTTTGAACTTCATGATTAATTATGAATATTTTACATGTTCAGACCTCAGAATCTACTTTTTCTGTCAAAACTCGAGTTGACTATTTAGTATTTAAGTTTTCTGATTCATTAACTTGATGGATTCACATTTCAGGATGAGGCTGAAGAAGTGACCTGGCAGTCATACAAAGGACAACTTACAGAAAAACAAGAAAAAACCCGTGAGAAAATAATCAAAAGGATGGAAAAGGCGAGTCTTTCTTTTTAATTTGATTTCCCATGCTGTCTTTTATTTTGAAGTATAATCCAATTGAATATCACACTACTTTTCTTATAGCAGTCAATGGTCAGCCCTGTCATCATATCTAATTCTCAAATTGAATGCTAACCATATGATTTAAAAGATATTAATGCCCTGTTGAGATCCCAGAGATGAGAGAGTTAACTAGGGTTTTTATTTGCAAAAAAAAGTTCACCAGTTGATCAACCCACTTTTTTGGCATTGCATAATTCATGCACATCTGCCAAGCTCAAGCTTTCATCTTAGCATGAAAGTGATTATGAATATTTTCCCAGTGTTCCCATGAATTTCTGCCACCAATTTCATGAGTAAGTTCAGAAGAAGAAAGTGAGACAAGCAATTGATCCTGCAACTCCGAAGCAGTGTATGTAGGATTCTCGATTCCTGCCTCGTGGTCAGATTTAGAGAGAAACCACAAAGGAGATCCGGGTGGTGGATTTGGATCCATAACCATGAGAGAGGCTCTAGAAGGTCATGATGCTATCTAGAATTTCAGAGAGAGATTTTCTAATTCTGAAAATATGATAGAACTGAATCAAGTCAATGTCTACAGATTCCAATATTTATTATGCACACTATTAGACTAGTCTAGGAAGCCAACTATACTAACAGGTTTAACTAACCTGCAACTGTTACAACATAATGTAACCAAAAGATACGATGATGCACACAGCCGCATACTCTAACACCTATTAACCATGACAGTAATTTGTTTTCTTTTTCTTTGTTCAGATTGGTAATATGAAGAAAGAAATAAATTCTATACGAGTTAAAGACATTTCTCAGGGTGGATTAACTCAAGGCCAACAGGTTCAGATTGCTAGGAATGAACAGAGAATAACACAGGTATTGGAGAAAATAAATTTTACTGGAGCCTTATATATTGTTCTCAATATTCCGTGATTGTCAGAGGTTTTAGAATTACAATTTTTTTCCTATCATGCTATCCTGTTAATTGGGTAAATATTTGTCAGATGAGCTTATAAGCTGATTTTTTTTAATGGGATAGATATTGGAAGAACTTGAGAACTTGGAAGAGACACTGAATGATAGTATTCGAGAGAGTCTTGGTGCACGTACAGGAAAAATGACTCATGGGAAGAAGAAAGGTGCAATTGAAGAAGAAGAAGAATATGTTAGGTATAACACCATTGATGGAAGTCATTTTTGTGAAAGTGGAAATTTATGGAGATGAATTTCATGTCTGAATATTAACTGTTAAATGCTTTACTTGTTTGTATATATTTGGAATCTTTTGTTCTTTTGGAGTGAAGCAACTGCTATGTTTAATGTCCTTGCTTGGCACTTTCATTCTGCAATATTTATAGTGATGTACCAAAACTAAAGTGCATGTTGGTATTTACTTGTATTGTTCAGTGATGATGATGACTTTTATGACCGTACCATGAAAAAGCCTTCACATCAGAAACCTGGTGACAACCAGTCAGTTGAGACTGCAGATACTCTTCTTGATAAGAGAGATGCGATCACGAATGAAATGAATGAAAAGAAAGAGTTGCTTATGATTGAAAAGAACAATATTTTGTCAAAGTCAAATAGTGCCACACAAGATGAAGTTGATGACTCACTTGATGCGTACATGTCAGGGCTTTCATCTCAACTAGGTGAGTTCCTTTAACTAAACATATTAAGCTTTCAATGTTTTGGGTTATTAAAAGATATAATGTACACAGTTTCATTTTTCTACATTTTATGCATCACTATGTGCAACGTCATGTCTTAAGCTGCACATAGTTTGTGCTTAACCATTCTGATCTTTTCTGTCAGTGCAAGATAAAAGTGTGCAACTTGAAAAGGAATTGTCAACTCTTCAGTCTGAGCTGGATAGAATATGCTACCTGTTGAAGATTGCTGACCCAACAGGAGAAGCTGCCAAGAAAAGGGAGTTGACAGTGCTTGAACCCAAACCAAAAATTTCTGAAAATACCTCTACCGTCAAGAAGAAACCACCTGCAGAAGCACAGAAAAGCAGTGAGCCTTTTGCAAAGGCAGATAACAAGAAAGCTAAGAAACCACCTGTGGAAACCCAGATCAGCGAGACCTCTGTCAAATCAGGTGACTGTATAGAAGGAGAAAAGGATGCTGCTGCAACTTCGGGTTCAGACAAGTTGGAACCTGACTGTGACAAGCTGGAGGCTGAGAATGTTGTATTTGCTGTACCAAAGCCCCAATGGCTTGGGGCTGTAAAGGATAGAGTTGCAGATGATACCCAAGAGTCGATGCCCTCTCTGAACGTGCACGACAAAGACGAGTCCAATCAGTTTGTTGACTACAAGGACAGGGGCAAAATTTTGGGCAGTGGTGATAGTGCAAAGGCTTCAGCGGAATCTAAAATTGAGTCTGCTGCTGGTCTAATTTTAAGGAAACGGAAGCAAGTTGACACAACTGCAGCAAATAGTAATGACGCCTCTCAACAATTGACATCTTCCACGTCAGGGGAAAAAATGGCTGAGGATGCTGTGGCACTACTATTAAAGCACAATAGGGGGCTGTATACTGATGAAGAGGAGGAAAGATGTGAAGACCAAGAGAGAAGGGGCCCTAAAAGAGTGCTTGGGCCTGAGAAACCATCCTTCTTGAATAACGAGATGGATTATGACTCATGGATTCCACCTAAAGGTAATAATATTTTGGTTCAGATTTGACCATGTGCTTGAATTGCCATTTTATTGGATGATCATACATTGTTTTGCTTTCTGCAGGACAATCAGGTGATGGACGTACTTCCTTGAATGATAGATATGGCTACTAAGGTCCGGTGATGTGCAGCACTGTTCATTACAAGAAGGGAGTTTAGGCTGATATATATTGGCGAGGGAGCAGGCACACTTTACTCAGCATTGATGCACTTAAATGCAGGGTTTTGGTTGAATATGACTTTCAGTGACTTCAAATCCCTTTTAAGGAAGTGAAAGGATCATGAAGTTTGTTGGTGAAAGGACTACTGTAAACGACACATGGCGGGTTGAAAAGCATTTTAGTAAAATGTAGTGACAACAGATGTGCTTGACTGATACAGTTGTCAAATGCTTGCTGCATGTTCTTAGTAAGAGGTTTGGAATGAGGCAGGCTACGCCATTCCTGTTCTGATTAATAGCAAAGCAGTTTACACCCAAAACTCGTGCTCCTGTCCTTTGGAATGTAAGGGTTGTTTTGATGTCATTATAATGTATTCTTTAAAATGTCGATGCTTATCAGAGGAGGGCTTTGTGATAACTTTTCAGCTGTGGTAAGTGTCTATCGAAATTACTCCGATCAAAGGGCTGCCTGCACTCTTAAACTTCAACAAAATTCTTGGTTTTCTTTTTATAGTTGTCTTTAAACATGGTTAAATACGACGAAGGATATAGAGAAATACATGGTTAAGTACGGATAAGAATACTAGTTGGTTATGTATGTCATTTGTGACCTTGTTTGAGTTCTGCTACATACTGATTTATATGGTTTAAAGACAATAAAAATATAAAAAAAAAAAACTAATTGTGGAATAGGAGTTACGCAAAGTTTTCAATGATACATTTAAGAATAACACACTGATGCCAAAATAAGTTAAGAAAACTTTGATCTCAAATGGAACTCTTCAGTTGGTAAGAAAGGAGAATTGAATGAGACATGATAAAATCCACTTGTGCGAGGAAAGGGTGAGAAATTAGGAGGCAAAGAACGATATATCCACAAAAACATGCGATCTGGAAGGCAATACCAGCCTTTGAACAGAATTTTTTGAAGTCATGATTTATATATTATAAATAGGAAAGAGTATGTTTTGGCCTTAATTAATATAAAAACTAAATTTACTTACTTTTTAAAACTTTGATGATTAATTTATCAATTTGAAAATATAAATACCAAAACCAAATTTGATTAAAGAGTACACAATAAAAAATAATTGTAGTCCTTTCATTGTCATAGGAAGCAATGATTCGACACTCATTTTAAAAATGAACCATCATGAAAGTATTAGCTTCTATAACAAATGGTCCCTAAAAAATTATATAAGTAATCTCTTAATTAGAAAACACATTCAATAATCTTCAAATATTATAAAATCCTATGAATTAGTCTCTAAAGGTTAGCCAAATATATAAGCAGGGCTAAATTAATATATTTTTGGAAATTACTGGTATAATTTCATTATTTTATGGACTACTTAAAAGAAAGGGCATTACTTCAAAGACTAATTTGGTAATATCCAACTCTATGCAGGAGGATAATTACATTACCAGAGTAAAGTCAAGTGTCAGGTTCATCACACTTTGTCATGCAATAACTAATATGGCATGCATTAATCACTAGGCCTTTACAAGTTGATACACGTATACTATAAATCATGTAACTAGTCCCAGCAAAAATGTCTCTTCATATTTACAAAAATAAAAAAGCTTGTACAAGTGTCTCTTCATATTTACAAAAATATATAAAAAAAAAACTTGTACAAAAGTGAATTAACAGTGTAGAATTCCCTGTTGATTTCAAGATGCTGCTGCTATCCATACCATAAATTGCATGGTGAGTGGGGAGCAGAATTGTCACAGATTCGCCACCCATTGTTAATGATGCTCCAGACCCTTAAAATTAATAAATGAAATTCGTTGCGCGGAAATGGCAAATTCAAACCTTTGGCTCTTCTTCGTAGCCTTCAGAAAGCTGCACCAGCATCAAAGCTTTCTGTCTCGTATACTGTGTTAGCAAGGGGTGAATTTCCTATCATACCATAAAGGTACTCCTCAAGGCTCTGGGTGCCTTTGAAGATATATGCCGCCATTGAAATAGCCTCTCAATAATGGATATTTTCAGAAGACGAGCTGTTCTTGCCAAGCCTTAGAGAAGGCTGCAGATGGTGATCAGTTGAAGAAATATGGTGACTCTAAAACTTCCCTCAAGTCAAAGTCTCCTCGTTCAGGCAAGGGTGGAAAAGATAATGATGGGAAAGAACTCTGAAAGCTTTCCAGTAACTGTTCACAAAATAAATCAGAAATCCAGCAATAATGTATAACTATCAAAACAACACAAGATAAAAAAAAATGATTAGAATTGAGTAACAAAGCAAGATGCCGCTCTGATTCTTTTCTTTTGCAAACCCAAAAAAATTCCAGAGTCCACACATCTTTTGGAAATAACAGTGTCCTGATTTTCCCATCTTTATAAGAAAAGAAAGTACTGTTCAAATCCCAGAAAACAAAGCACACTCCACAAAGAAACATCTGTTATTTATTTACAGACATCTAAGATCATCAATCTGAGGCCAATTCAACAAAAGAATATTTACATTAATGCAATCAGTTTCACCACAAATATGATTTAAATAGATGGGAACAATAGCATTGGATATAAATAATGAGCATTGAAACCATACATTTTCCAGTACTGGGGTCTCGTAGAGTTCTACAAACTTCTCTCGAAGCAATCTGTTCATTTTATCAACATCACATGCATGTGTCCAATATGAATCATGAACCCCTACAAGCATGCAGTAGAAATTATTCATCAAGGGCATAATAATTTAATAACTAAATATGAATGGAAACACCACAAGCTTGGGTCCCTTGGTCGTTCAAATTCCTGGTATTCAGCACCTCCATATATGGGGTATAGCACACCCACCCCAGGCACCAATTTAGTGGTGGGGCTGGCCCTACTCCCCATCAAGGGTCCTGTACTGTAAAAGGGGGAACTACAGAAAGTGCCGATCAAGGAAATACCTGCAAAATCCAAGCCTTCCTTTTTGCAGGCAACTGCAGTCATCATCATATGAGAACCATCAAGCGAGTGAACAAAATTTGGTGGAAATGCTGTCCTCTGCCTCCTAACCATGACCTAGAATATTTGAATTGAAAACAGACAATTTAAATCTGAAAAATGTAAAATAAAATACCAACCCCCAAAGTTTATATGAAGATGAAAATATTTGAAATGACAATGGGCATCTCACTAAGGACCAATTGGAATCACAAATTCCCAGCATAAATTTTAACCTTTTTTATTGCAAGTTTACACTGCAATTATTTTGTGGTTTTCTACAAAATATTCCTGTCTTCCATTTTCTGCTCAGTTAACAAAGTTGTTAAAACTTTCATACAGATTTTTTACATACACAAATTGATGAACATAATTTCAATGTGCAATATAAAAAAATTTGATATTAATTGAGAAATCATTTCAGTTTTTTACCAGCTCCTTGAGCTATTCAAAAAAATAAACAAAAGCAATTCCGAAACATTGGCCAAGAAGCTCAAAGTTGGGTTTCCAAGATTTGATACAGCAACCAATCAATGGGCATCTTCACACATACTCTCTCATCTCGCATATCAAATCACACCAGCAAGATATTATATTTAAGATTAAGATGGGAGAACATTTTTGGGGAAGGGGATCCCAATATTATTCAAAATAATGAAGTAAAATTCACTTACCTTGTCTGTTTCTCGTTGCAATGTCAACATCTGAAGTGAAGTTTTGATCTGCAAGCACAATAATAGTAGCTTATTAACCTACAGAGACCCTTGAAATCCTAAGAACTTGAAAGAAGTATCAAGGATGTAAAAATTCTATTTACTCACAATATGTGTTCCTAGTTTTCGGTAAGGTTGCACCACAGGAAGTCCAAGAGGAGTGCTCCAGCGTACTGGTTGATTTTCGGATGCAATTATCTGTTTAAATTCTTAGTTATTAAGACCATAAACTAAGTATAAACTTAAAATACATTTCGTTCTCTCTCCATTTCCAGGTATAAGAATATGCACAGTGTGCACATCAGTACAAGTAACATAACATACTTTTGCACAGTCACCAAGCCAGGTCATGATACCTCGCGCACCTTGAAACATTTCCTCTAAGGCAGTTAAGGTGACCTGAGAAGTGAGAAGGGAATAAAGATGAAACAAACAACAAATATACACCTAATAGGTATTTAAAACAGCCTCAAACCTTTGCAGCGTAACAAGAAGCACCAAAGAGCTCTGCATCCTCTGAAATGGCATTTCTTTCTTTCAATCTCCTCTTTATCTGTTCCCGTGCACCAATGTAAGTGACACCATACACTGATGTCATCACTGTCTGCTTAACCAATTTTCTGTCCACCTATACAAAACTCAAGATCAGCACAAAATAAGAGGAGATAAAGTGAAAAGGGAAAAATGCACCATTACCGAGAACCAGTTACACAATAAATATATTTATGATTCCAGGAAAACCATAATTTACACTTTGCAACAACCATAAGTAACCAATCTCCTTGCATAAATACGAACCTCATCATGTCAAAAGAATGGAAAATAACCTGATTAACTAAATTCCTCGCATGAACAGCATCAGGAAAAATTGCAGGATCTTTCTGAGCATCCCTATGCATAATGTTTGATACTCTGCATAGAAATCATTTTTCTACAGATGAGATGTTTATTTTGAGAACATCTACCCCACAAGGAAAGATTCGTGTCTACAAAAAAGATGGCTGCACAACCAAAAGAAAAGAAAAGTGTTCCACACAGAATAACTACAATTAAATAGCAGGCCTATGACATAAATGGATGAGAGCACATGAGTGCACAATATAGTACATCGTCCATAGAGGACAAACACTGCCTCCATTCAAATTCTAACAATTCTAAACATTGTGAGGAACATAGCTAAAAACATTCGCAGGAATTGTTTCCTATGAATGTCATATTTTAAACATTGAACCAAACATGCAAAACAGACTTTCTCAGCTTCAAATTCCTAGGAAACTAAAAATTTCCCTTGTACTAAGCGTCCACTGTGCTCTCCAACCAAAAGCACCAACCAGAATCATAGAAAAATGCTTAGAGAAATATTTAGCAGGTCTGTGTTCATTGAGGTGTCTACCCTCCTAAACTTCAACTTGAGAAGAAAACGATAGGACTCTGAGAGAGAAAATAGACGTACATATACATAGTAGGTCTAATCTTTCTGAAAAAAACAGTATTATGTTTAACATCTATTTGCATTCAGGACATTATATATTTGTTTCATGTCATGTATAAATATTATTTTTGTTTTTTCTCAAAAAAAAATGAAACCTAAAATCAAGCAGTTCAAATTTTAAGCTATATAGGTAAGAATACACAAACGCACCTAGCTGCTATTCCTGAGTAAACATCTGCTGGCTTCTCTCCTGCAACTAGATTGACAGCAACAGCTCCTAACTGAATAAAAGTTAATAAATTACTTGACAGGTATTTTCTTTGGAAATACAATTGTTATATTCAAAAGTCGAAGAAATATAACAGATGGCATGCTAATCGCCAAGTGATAGGGACCAGAAACATATTAAGATTTCTTACTGAACATGTGATAATCACAATTCTGCTCATAAAGCAGTACAGGACGTGAGCATATGTTTAATCCAGTGCCATTTTTTACAAGACTAATTTTGACAAAGCCCAAAGAGACAACAAACTTGACAGTAAAAATCAACTAAATAGTTCAAATGTACGGATATGTGATCTTAATCTACTCAAGCCAAAATCATTTTCAACAATTATCTAAAGCTTAAGATTCTGAGCAACATTCAGAATTGATATTCAGTCTCTATTCTCTAACTTGAATTCTGATATCTAGGACCAAAGAAATTGGAGGAAAAAAAACAATGTGACAAAGGCCTTACCTTGTCTCTCCCCAAGGCAGCATAATGTTGTAAGCCATTGCAGGAGCCATCCTAAGAGAGAATCATGGTAGTAAAAATAGTGATTAGTTAATAAACATGATTAATTTATTGCAGAGATGACAAAAATGATGAACTTTACAACGACAAGTATGAGCATTACATGGTTAATTGAGGTTTATAAAGTTCGTCAATGATTAATTCTAGCTGCCAAAGTTGAACTTGTAGGGAGTTCAAAAATCTGGGCACCTTGTTGAGATGTGTATATCTATTTTCCAGTAGTGATAACCAAAATTACTACCCTCTTGATAGCAAATACATCCATGCACTCCTGGTAGTACTCCCTCACATCAACTATATACTTTTACTCTTTATATAGAGATAGGTGAACAAATGCAAAGTATATGCACATATAATTATATGCAATTATATAGCCCTAGGTGTGTAAGGTTGCCATGAGAGTATGTTGCTACTCATGATCAAATTTTGGAATCACCAATAAACCCTAATATGACTTTGGAGTCATCTGCGTTCCTCCATATATACCTTAAAAAATACATACAAAGACACATACTTCGTCTACAGGAGAAAATAGAGCCTTTGCATCATAGTAATAATAAACCTTGACAGAGTTAATTCTAAAATTCATTCAAAAAGCAAACAATGTGACCACACTGGATATATCATTGACAGGTGTTGGAAGTTGCATGGGAAAACCTCCTCATTCACCCAATATCGCCTACACATTTACTGATGAATTACCTGTTGTTCCTACACTACCAATTGATATGCGCCTCCAATGACAATTCATGCACAATTAGGACATCTTAAGTTGACAAAGTTGCAGAAGATGGTGTCCACCTTTTAAAACATTTGTCTAACTTGAATTGAGCCAAATTAGTTAGGAAAACATATTCGTCTTTTTCTTGATGGTCTTAGTAAAAGTGTTTTGCTTCCTTTTTTATTAGTATCACTCTAATATTTGGGGTCCGTCAGGATTGTTTAACTTGTGTAAAAGAGTTAACCTTTTAGAATAGGTTAACTTGTTAGATTGCTTAACTTTTTGTTTTCACTACTGATGTAAGGTGTATATAAATGAATGGTTTTGCTAAGAAATAACCATGTTACAACATAGGTGTCATACTCTATTTTACTATCATTCTCCCCAAGAATGTATCTTCCTCATTATATATGTGATAAGGTGGTGATAAGGAGGGTATTGTCCAACTAAAACAATATCTTGATCTACAATTACAGAGTAAAACAATATTTTGCTCAACAATTATAGACAAAAGACCTCTAAAATTTGAGGTATTTCCTTGGTATAAAAGTAGCACAACTCAAGGATGGCTTAAATGCTCTAGGCTTCTAGAAAAAAGATGTCAAATGCTAAATATGCAGACACACCAATGGATCCGAATATCAAACTTGTTTCTGACCAAGGAGAACCTTGTGTTGACCCTGGGAGATACAGGCGGTTAGTTGGTAGGCTAAACTACCTCATTGTGACTCATCCTAACATTGCATTTGCAATGGACATAGTAAGCCAATTTTTAAACCCTCCTTGTCAAGATCATTGTGATGTTGTCATACAAAATACAAGGCAATCACATTAGTCACTTATGAGCTAATATGGCTAAAGCAACTCCTTAAAGAGCTTAAATTTGAAGAAAATTTTCATATTCACCTTATAAGTGAAAGCCAAACAACATTTCACATTGTCTCTAATCATGTCTTTCCTGAGAAGACCAAACATATAAAGGTAGATTCTCATTTCATAAGAGGAAAGTTAGAGTCTCGAGACACCACCACTAGATTTGTCAACTCTAATAAACAATTCGCTGACATATTTACCAAGTCACTAAGAAGAACAAAGATCAATTATATTTGCAGCAAATTGAGCACACATGACTTATGTGCTCCAACTTGAGGGAAGTGTGCTATAATTACAAAAATAAGGTGTGGATACTTTATAATCAAGAATATCTAGATTAATATGTATTATTATGAATGTTTATTCTCATATCACATCTACATTATTAAAAGATATTAAATCTCATTTATTTATTATATTGATTTCGATTTCGATTTCTCAATATAAACAAAGCACTCTCGTATTGTCTTAGAAACAGACATTTTATCTCAATGTCTCACTTTCCTGTAGTTTAACAAATATAAATAATTGGTTCAGACTAGGATTATGTAATGTGATATTTTGCCACTCCTAGTGTCGACCTAGTTAATTAGGTTATGGTATATTTTGATATGCTAAACTTCCTTCAACCATGCAAATACCTGATGTACTGGAATATGTGAGATGAATGTTTCTGGTGACGGGCTTCTCAAAGCTTCAGTTAAAGTTATGCACACAGCTAAGCACTGCAATGGATCTTCTGCTTTCAACCACCACCGCCTCCCTTCAAGAGGTTTGTCTGCAGAATCAAATATGTCTTCGAAATGATTTTCACTAAATGCTAGGCGTCCCTCATGGGATAGTTTATCAACACCACCAGCATAGAGATTTGCTAAGTGTATCTTCAGCCACTGTAGGCCAGACTTCCCTAGAGGGCGTCCATCTGCGAATTCCAATATTCCCCGGCATAAATCTGAACCTAGGTGATTTAAGTGTGGGTGCATGGGATATGCGCGCCCTCGGAAATCAACATTGTGTGGGTAGTAAAAACCCTCTTCATCCTTCATTTTCCGTGCTACCTGTACCCATATTGGTTGGGTCACCAGACAAAGAATATGGATTACAAACTAATGTACATATTGTTAAAAGAAGCTTACAGCAAGTTTAAGTTCTATGTCACAACGTAGTGAATATCTCTCTCTGTTCTCTTTCTGCACAGATTTGACTTTCCACTTCCATTTCTTTATCTTTGCTTCATCATCAGTATCTGGTTCATCAGGTAAAGGAACCTGGCAATAGAAATTTAAACACCATTTCAAACCATAGTCAAGTCTCTTAAAACATAATTTCAAAATATAAAATTCATAATCCATAGATCTTGTGAGATTTACGCATAGTAATAGTCAAACAAGTTAATAAGCTACAATATAATCAGTTGACAGTTATTAAAACAGAAAGAATTAACAAACAGACAGCAATCATTTAATTGTACTTACATCATCGCGGTCCACCAAATCAGCAAGACGGCCTCCACTAGCCCATATCCTGTCTACAACACTCAGTACCTTTTTATTTATCCTCCATTTCATATGCCCAAGAGTATCCAGAGCCTGATCACACGAGTTTATGTTTGTTTAAGAAAAATCTCTTCCCTAATTCTTATCTAGATAAAAGAATAGTGAACACACTCGGTTCAAACACCTTCATTGGGTAACCCCAAATTTGTATGTAATGTAGTGTACCCAACAAGCATGATATCTAAAACAAATTCAGACCTCAAATACAGGCTCTAATTGCTTCCTAGGGGCCCTCTTAATAGCTTCACGTTGTTGCCTGACTCCATGAGTACGCATGACATAAGAGAGTAAGAACAAGTGTCCACCTTTGTCATAGCTGTGAAAGTACAACAACGAGAAAATGGAGAAGTCAGCACTTAACTCAGACATTCAGCTAAAAGAAAAAAAAATAGTGATTTACTTCTTGTAAACATTGATTCATGTGTTTGACCGTGTACAAGGAAAATGTTGATTCACATTTGGAAGCTAATTGTAAATGGCAGTTTACAGGGTTAATAGTATACTTGATTAGAACAATGTACATTGCAGACTTTCAATAAGCATAAAGTATCTTCAACAGCAGGAAAAAATAAAAAACCATTACAGAAGAAATGAAAACATGAATAACAGGTTGCCAATATGAAATAATAAACCCCTTAAACAAATGACAACCACAGCCCAAGCATTGCCACAGAGAAGCTAAGAGCTAATCCATCAACAACCAAATGCACCAAAGGATAGCATATTAAAGAGTATCATATGCTGATCATCTTCTTCAGATCTTTTTTACCTTGGTTAGAGTTTGGACCACCTTCTAGCCCCAATTCATAGCATTAGTCTAAACAAAAGCTTTGAAATCATACACATCTATAAGATTAAAATACAAAAAGGTAGAAAGACAGCAATTAAATGCGTAAGTTATCATACCCTGTCCAATTGACTGGTGGAACCAACATAGGCATATAAGGAATGACCATACTTCTTGCCTGTAGAAAAATGGAAAATTTCAAAATAAATAAATGATTTGTAGAATCCATGGACGAAAGCAGAGATGGTTATAAACATAAATATATACAAACAATATAAGATATTAAGATGCAATCATCAATTGAGAACTGATTGAAATAAACTGTACCTACGCTTTAGCTTTGATACACAATAAGATAAGCTAATAAACCTCTGAAAATTCATGCAATTCAATCAGAGAGATTGGAGAGAGTCACGTGAGATAACAGGAGCAATTTGTTCATTGACAACCATCTCCCCAATATGGTATGAACTTTTCCCACTAACTCTATTCATCTACACCCAAAGACTTGACAATAAAATATGGATCCTACATAACCACTATCCACACCATGGGCTATGGCACGGAGAGAAGTATATTTAAAAAGAAGAAACAAGCTTTGATGTGCCATAAGCATGGCTACAACACCAATTAACTTCAGGGTTTGCAGGTAAATCTATTCCCACCCCCATTGGGCACCAAAATCCATTTAGCAAAATGGTAGGCCCATTCAGCAAAAATACAAGAGATAATGAAAAGAGCAAGACGTCATAATAGTGGAGAGATATCCTTCGATGGGATAAGCAAGGAACTACATTCGTGGTTTTGAAGATAAAGATATAGTTTAGAAGCTTCAAGCATTGTGCTTCAACGTAAAAATAAACCACATTGACAACAAAATCTGCACATTTCTACAAAAGTTTATAGGATCAAGGGTTTAGGTCTTACCATGAATTGGGAGTAAGTCTATATAAGGACAATATTTAAGGTTGAACCACATTGACAACAAAATCTGCACATTTCTACAAAAGTTTTCTAGGATCAAGGGTTTAGGTCTTACAGTGAATTGGGAGTAAGTCTATATAAGGACTATATTTAAGGTATCCTGGTAAAATCACTAATCTAAAAGTCTAGGATAAATATTAAATTGGCAAGATTTTGGTGTTACAAGTAGGCAAGTAGGACTGTATTAGGCTAACAAGTAGGACTATAAAAGCTTGAAGTTCCCTAATAAATAGACTTATTGTGAATTCAAACTAGGAAAAAGATTAAATTGGCAAGATTTTGATCTAGCTAGATTCTCGTGTATCTCCTTAATTCTCTCCTCTCTGAACTTTATTATCAGCATCCTATGATTGTCAAGATCCAGCACTGTCATTATTATAAGTCAAACTTTTCCTAGCCCGGATTCAATTCAGGATCTAAATTATCAGTAAAGAAGTCCATGAGCTAAATCTCCTTTCCAAGCCAAAGGCAGCCTTGACAAATTACAATGCCTAGAATGTTATTGGGAGATATCCGGAATGATGAAAAATTCCATTTAAATTTCAACTAAAGAACAAAAGATGATGGAATACTTACAGTCCTGTCAAGTCCTTTAAGAATTAGAGGGTCACACTGAATAATACCATATCTTCTGCTTGATTTACTGTTTAAATAAAAAAAAATCCAGAACAACAATGTAAAATACTGCTGGAAAATTTAACTTGACTATGAGACAGAGAATAAAACTCACATTGACTCTTTTGTCACTGTTATAAATGAATGAATAAATGCAGGTCGGATATCAGGTGCATCATCCAGTAATTGATCTGATGGTGGTTGTATATATGCTGTTTGCAACAAGAGCTCAATTACACGGCTTCCAATCTGTGTGTGGAGAGGGTACTGTCTAGTTAAGAAGCAAACAAATAGCAGAAGTGAAATTTAGAGTGTAGGAGAGACTGCACAAACCTTAGTCTTTATGACTGATCCCCACGGTTTTGTATCGTCCTTGTCCTTCACCAGTCCCCTCACTGCGACTAGCTTTTGCTTTTTCATCAAATCAATGACTTTATTCCTCAGCTTTTGTTCGTCTTTGATGTCATCAACAGATTCAACTGCTTCCTTTTTCTTGCTTCTATCACCCTTTTTCTTCTTAGTTTTCTCCAAGAACTTGTGTATTCTAACCTGAACCATCAAATAATAAACAGTACATAAGGTTGCACCCATAAGAAGTGATTCAATTAAGATACCTATAGATATGAAATGTCATTCCCAAAGAAGTTTATTAATCAGAATAAACTGTAGAACATATATAACAGGACAAAAAGAATGAACATTTGCCGTTAGAAAGTCCCAATCCTTGAGCCTAATACTTAATCAGAATGTGTATGTGATATGGGGAGATATATATTAGCTTGAGTAGTTAGCAGTGTACTCCTCAGCTCCAGTTCCATACCCATAAAGACAGCCAAAAAAGCCTTAATCACACATATCCAGTCCCATCTTATGATTGCCCCACCTGGCTCCATCCCCGCCTCCAAATAAGTGTACATTTTTTCTATTAAAAAACATATTAGTAAAGCCATATTTTTATTTCAACTTTTGAGGTAACTATGTAGATCTTCACCTCCTCCAGATATTCCCCTCTTCCATCTCCAACCTTTTAAACTTCCTTCACATTCCCATGTGCCTAAGGGTGTTCCTAGGTGAGATACAAAAGATCTGGGAACTTTCCAGTTCTTCTGAACTAACACGATGGGAACACACTCGAACTTGTAGAACATAGTTCAAAACAGTACGAAATGAACAATATAAAGTATGTGTGCACGTAAGACTGAAGTCAAACAAAACAACCACAAAAAACACGATCAATGCAACATCCCACCTCATTTTCAATGGCATCACCTATGCCGCACGCAGCCTGCACAACCCTGGCAGTGCCAATGGTGGCATGCTCGGTTCCGGTCATCAACAGCCCCATCAACTTATGCATTGCGATAACAGCCATCTTGTCTGCCGGCAACTGAACAAAGTAGGGTGCATAGGCTGTCCTGTTCCTCCCTGCATTATACATTTCCTGTTCCTTGGCAATGACATCCCTAAGAGGCTCAAACCAGCCAAGAAATAGCGACTTCATGTACGGCAAGTTGGGTGCCAGCTTCTGCTCACACATGTCCACCAAAAGCTCCCTATACTCCTTTACCGCCTCTTCCCACACCTCGGTCTCAATCTTCACCTGCCTTCTTCTCAACTCCTGGTACCTAGACTGCCCCACACCCTTCACCTGATTCCGCCACCTATGACCAACCACCTCCTTCTGCTTCTCCTTTTTCATCCCCTGCAGCAGTTCTCGAATGTCACCAATTGGGGCAGCCTCTTCCTGCACCAATTCACTCTTCTCTTCTTTCTCCATCTCCTGTAACAACAGTTGTTGAATTTCATCAGCCGGGGCAGCCTCTTTCTCCCCCAATTCACTCCTCTCTTCTTTATCCATCTCCTGCAAAAGCAGCTGCTGAATTTCAGCTGCAGCCTCCTCCTCCATCAATTGCACCTGCTCTTCTTCATCCATCTCCTGCAACATCAGCTGCTGAATTTCATCAACAGCAGTCCCATCTTCCTCTGCGTCAGTGGAAGAAACCGCCTCAGCAACGCCGGAGAACCCTTTAGCGCATAACCGAAACTGAAAACTGTCGCACCTAACACAGTATTGTTGTGACAAGTTGGACAGAATCTTGGTTCTGGGAGAGAAAAGGGAAGCACGGGAGAAAGATAGAACTCTGGGCGACTGGAAGCTGATCCTAACACCGCGGCAGGCTTGTTTGGCAGCGTGCCGCCACATGTTCGAGGAAATGGCTGAGAGAGAGGGTTGGAAAAGTAGCGGGCTGGGAAGAGAATCAAGTCCCTTGGCGAGGGAAACGGGGGAAGTGAACATCAAATTGAATGAAATGGGAACGAGACGAGAGAAAAAGGAAAAAGAGGTGCACTTGGTGAGCGTGGGAAAAAGGGTTCCAAATTCATAGAGCAGTGAGAATGTTGAGTCATGGAATGAATCAAAGTGTTTCGCCGCCTTTAACACAGAAGAAGATGCAGTACCCACAAAAACCCTCTCGCCACTCTGGGGTTTTGCAATTAACCTTTTAACAAAGATTCATATGAATTGTGTTCATTTCTAAATTATTTTATGATAAATTACTAAGAATAAATTCTCCAAAATATCAGAAAATCTAATAAAAATATATTGGTCATTTTTTCATTTTGGTTTAAATTCAAACATATATGTTTTTCAAATAATAATATTAACGTAGTTTTAATAAGAAGAAGTGAACTTGAATGATTAAAACAATACTATAAAAGTTATTTCAAATTCTTTTACTTTTAAAAACTAATGTAATTGTAGTTTATGTTTTGAGAATTAAAATGGTATATTATAAAAAAAAAGTGTTATGTTTAAATTTTTACATTATTTAATTCAATACATACCAAAAGTGATATGTGGTTTCGGGAGCATAAGTATGATTTTAAGTAATACATAATTTTTAAATATGAATTATTTATTAGATAAAAATACTAGTATGGTTGTCAAATGTTAATTCTGACTGAATTTGTAACTACTTAAATTGAAATCTTATTGAAGATGAATCCCTAAAACATTCATTGCAAGAAAAAGAAGCTTTACTCATTGTTTTATTCATTGAATGTTGGATTTTATGGTTGTTATAACCAAAGAGAAATTTCACGAAAAAAAAAAAACATAAACATGAGAAATTTAGTATTCGGTCAGAACATAATTGTCGTTTGAAAAAAATATAAATAAATATAGTATTCGGTCAGCATGAAATTTAATTTTATAATAAAGTGTCCATTTATTTTGGAACTAGACCTCCCTTTGGAAATAAAATGAAATAAGATTTTTTCTCCTTCCATCTCCTATGCTCAAATATACTAAGAATTGATGTAGGTGTGAATGATTAAAGATATTTAGCTATTCAAAACTTTATAATAAAAGAAAAAGACTAAGAGTTCCAAAGTACACTAATATTTTGATATGTGTCTCACCATCTGATGATTTATAAGGTTTTAATTATAATTTTAGGATTTAAAATAATTGGTAACTAAAATATTGATAGTTAATTAAATA
>Ga0123341_1000623_pt1 | contig 22861 bp, 16 predicted proteins | sample Turbeapinknodule_FD_89959 | JGI IMG/M metagenome (GOLD analysis project Ga0123341, IMG submission 89959) | Root nodule microbial communities of legume samples collected from Mexico - Turtle bean Mexico pink nodule | ecosystem: Host-associated > Plants > Roots > Nodule | place: Mexico: Nepantla...
ACAACATAATTAAAAACCCACTTACAACTTTTGACCTTTCACCTATCCAAACCCTCATTCTATAATATTCTAGTAACTTCTAATTTTAAAACCCACAAACTAACATTTAAAGTTTATTCAACATATTGCAGCTTGGAGTAGTGAAAGAAATCAACATGTTGAGCAGAATTCTGCAGATTCTATCACCTGACCTCTCTGAAGTGTTGAATAGAATCTCAACGTGGGATAACGGACACAAGCCACCTTAAGCTATCGCCACCTCGTTGAACTCAGGCAACTTTGCGATTCAACAACTTCATCCCAAAAGGCCAAACACTTTCTTGTGGTAAAGTTCGGAATATGTTACCAATGAATCTCAAACACGCCTCTTCAATTATGTTCGTGTGTTTGCAATATATTGCACATTGTACAACACTGACAATACATATTTATGAGATGTCCAATTTAAAATATATTTTTTTAGTTTTTGACATAACTCAAACACAATATTAATCAAAGTAGATAAAGTGATTTTTAAGCTAAAAACTCATAAACTTGTTATATATGTCTTTTTATGAGAATCCACTTAGGCTCCCAAATGTGCTAAGGAATGTTCACTCTAAGCCTCAAAGTGTAGCACAACTCACAATACATTAAAATTCCAAAAAGGTGAGTCTTTGTGCTTTTCTAGGTTGTTTTTGGATAGAATATTTTGGGTTGCCCAAGTTTGAAGGGATAAGGAAACCTCGGGAGGTTTAGAGAAGAACAAAGGTTAAGAATTTTAGGAAGTTATGGAAATGAAAGGTGGTAGTTATGGGTTGTCTTTGAATTCTTTGGACGTTTCTTTGTGGGGTTGTAAGCATTAAACTCAAAGTTGTCATCAGTTTTATTTAGAAATTTGAATGGGTCAATAATTATTACCTTTAATTCTAGTTTTGAATGTCATTTATACTATGATTTTAAATATAATTTATAGTATAGGTTTTATGAGAGAGAAGGTAGAATTTGAAAAGTTTATTGTAAGACTATTTAGAGAGATTGTATTATCATATGAAAAGTAGCAGTGAAATAAAAGTTATATTCTCTGTTCACCAATAATATGTCCCTTCCTCAGTTAGCAAGGATGACCAATTATGACAATTGGAGCATCCAAATGAAAGCATTATGGGATCTCAAGATTTTTGGGAGGTGGTTCAAAAAGGTTTTCAAGAACCAGAAAATACCATTGGTTACTCGAAGGCTCAATTGGAGCATCTAAATGAAAGATCTTACAGGATCTCAAGATTTTTGGGAGGTGGTTCAAAAAGGTTTTGAAGAACCAGAAAATACCACTGGTTACTCGAAGGCTCAGTACAAAGTGTTGAAAGAGACACGATCGAAAGATAAGGCATCTTTGTACATATGATGTATAGAGCTATTGATGAGGCAATCTTTGAGAAGATTGTTGGTGCATCCACTTCAAAGGAAGCATGGGACATCTTGGAAAAGGTGTTCAGGGGTGCAGTCCAAGTTAAACAAATGCGTCTTCAAACTCTACGAGGTGAGTTGAAGTCCATGAAGATGAAGGATTCAGAAGATGTATCTAGTTACATCACTCGTGTGCAAACGGTAGCCAATCAACTTAAACGCAATGGAGAAACTCTCATGGATGTAAGGGTCATGGAGAAGGTTCTTCGGTCATTGAACGATGACTTTGAAAATGTTGTATGTGCAACCGAGGAGTCAAGAAACTTGGAAGAGATGACCATTGATGATCTCACGGATTCTCTTGAAGCACATGAACAACGAAAGAAGAAAAAGAAGCAAGAAGGCTTGGAGGAATCCTTACACTCAAAGATGGCCATCAAGGAAGACAAGGTGATGTACTTGCAACATAACCAAGGAATAGATATGGACACGGAGGTGGTGGTCATGGAAACAACAATGAAGAGAGGGGACAAATGAACCAACAAAACTGGTGTGGACGAGGTCGTGATCGTGGTGGTCGGTCACATCGTTAAAATGTTGAATGTTACAATTGCGAAAAATATGGATACAATACAAATGAGTGTTATGCCAAGAAAAGAGTGGAAGAAAATGCAAATTTAGTGGAGGAAGATGAGACAAAAGATGAAGGAATTCTCATGATGGACAATGAAGACGTCACTCTAGATAGTGACATGATATGGTATCTAGACACGGGTGTTAGTAATCATATGTGTGGGCACAAACACTTATTTCTTGATATACAAGAGATAGAAGATGGACATGTGTCTTTTGGAGACTCAACAAAAGTTCCAATCAAAGGTCGAGGAAAAATATGTTTTTTCCCAAAAGGACGGAAATAAGGTACAATGGAGGATGTTTTTTATGTACCCAACTTAAAGAGTAATATTCTCAGTATGGAACAATTTTTGGAGAAAGGTTGTTCAGTTTATATGAAAGACCAGATTTTACACTTGAAGGACAAAAATGAACGAGAGCTTGCAAACGTGGAAATGGCGAAGAACCGGATGTTCAAACTCAACTTAAAGAGTACATTACCAAAGAAGTCCCTTTGTGATGAAAAAAAATGAGCTTGAAGGTTTAAGGGAAAAATCAAGTAGCTTGGAAGAATTGTGCAATTTATTGACTAATGAAAAGCATAATCTTCTGAATGAAAGGAGTGTCTTGGTATCTCAATTGCGGAGTGTTGAAACAAAATTTTATAACCTGGAAAGAAGGTTTACAAAATTGGAAGAAAAATATGTTGGTATGGAGAAAGAAAAAGAAAGAAGAGTCAATCAAGTAGAAGAACTCCATTTGTTGCTTTTGGCACAAAAAGAAAAGGTGAATGAATTACTGTCCAAATTAGAAGCCCCTTGTAAGTTTTCAAATTCCCTTGAAAATAGTGGTTTTGATTTGGGGCATTATCTAAAAAAGGATATATGGTATAATAATTATGTTCTTAAATCTTTTTAATTCAAAAGGTGAAAGTGGAGAAGTTTTTGTTTGGAAAATTAAAAGTAATTCAATTCAAAATTCTGCATGGATTGGTGCAGTGAAGAAAACTGAAGTTGCTTCTAATCCAAAACATTAATCTGAATGAAGAATATGAAAGGTTTGAGTTTAAGGGGGGAATTTATAAGCATTAAACCATTAAACTCAAAGTCGCCATCAGTTTTATTTAGAAATTTGAATGGGTCAATAATTATTACCTTTAATTATAGTTTTGAATGTCGTTTATACTATGATTTCAAATGTAATTATAGTTTAGGTTTGATGAGGGAGAAGGTAGAATTTGAAAAGTTTATTGTAAGACTATTTAGAGAGATTGTATTATCATATGAAAAGTAACAGTGAAATAAAAGTTATATTTTCTGTTCATAGGGGCTTTGTTGCAAACCTTTAAAGGAAGTGCTGGAACAAGGCTTCATGAATTTGATAGGTGATTTTTTGTGGTTAAAAGGTTTAAGGTTGTGACCTGTAGTTGGGAGAAGAAGGGTGAGGTTTCTTGATTTTCTTAGAGAAAGACAAGGGTGTGACTGAAGTTATAGGGTGTAGCCGAGTTGATCCTTTTGATTTTTGTGATTCTTGTCAGGTTTAAGAGGCGGGAGATGTATATGAAAGCTTAGAAAGAACACAAATAACATGAAAAAATGGAATAGAAAAAAAATAATGGAAGATAGTGAATATGAAAAAGTAAATTTATGGTCTTTTATTCTAACCTATAATAGCTTATTCTAACATCCAAACAAGTTATTCTAACATATGCTTCTTCTCAAGCTATGTTTTTCATATAGGAGACTTTCTTCTATATTGATTACATTTCTATATTTATTACATGTTTATGTTCTTTAATTTTTCTTCTTGAGTTGTCCTCTCCAATTTTTTCTTTGATTCAAGACTTCATTTCTAGTTCTCAAAATAAATCTTTGTTTGTATAATAGAGCTTTCATCTTTCTCTTCACTAATAAAATAATGCCTTTAGATTTTGTATAGATCACCGATAGTTAAACAAGTTTACCATTAGGAATAAATATCCTCTCCCAAGCATAAAATATAGACCAATTGAGATGAATGTTATATTTTCTAAAATAGATATAAGGTTAGTATATCACCAAATTAGAATAAAAGTAGAAGACGTACATAAAATTATTTTTGGATAAGATATGGACATTATGAATATCAAGAGATGATGTGTGATTAATGCTCCTGTAGTATTTATGAGTCATATGAATAGATTTTTGTCCAATCTTATATCATTTTATAATTATATTCATAGATATCATTGTCTATTATAAGACTTATGAGGAACATCTTCAAATCTGATATAGCATACATGTTTCATTTATAAATTTTAAGTAATAGATAACTTCTTATTTATTTTTTATTTTTTTCAATTAAGTGTTTTTAATAAGTTTTATTCAATTAAATTGTGACGTAAAAGGGAAAAAATAGTCATCACAAAAATTACAAAATATATATGATTTAGACCAAATTAATGTTAGAGATATTATGTCAAATAGCAATTGGATCTCTAAGTGCAAACGCAAAGTTAAAGTTAAAGTTATGTGAAAACGACGTTTCCACAATAAAACTGCCAACGAAGTTCCCTTCCCATGGTCATGTACATGGTTACTAACATGCCACATATATTTTTGGTTAGACTTTACTTTTTAGTTTTTTAACTTATTTTTATGCTCACTTTTATTTATTAACTTTTTCTTTAAATGTCCATCTTAGTCTTTTAAATTTTTTAAACATTAATTTAGTAAAATCTTGTTAATATTTTCTAGACTATGTGATAAAATAATTCATCTGATAGTTCAAGAATGTCTGAAGGTACAAGACCGTCTTTTTTTACTAGTTCGTCTGTCTTATTTAATGTGTCTATCTTTAGGCTTTGATAGTATCAGACAACCTTTTTTATTTTAGACTGTAATTTCATTTCTCTCTCATAATAGAGACCACCTTCGTGATGTTTCGAGTTTATTTGTGAAAGTATTTCTCACGTGACTTTTTTAGTAGTTTAGGCATGATTTACAAATTAATTATGATGGTTATTTTTGTAAAAATAGGACCTTTTGTCAACAGTTTCAACTAACGGAGAATTGAGTGTTCATTAAGATAAACTTATAGTTGTAATATATGTTAACAGTGAATTTCTAACCATAAATGTAGATTGAAGTTTGTTAACACTTCAATTGAGCCACGTTAATTTTTTCCTAACTTTTTTTTCTTAACCATCTAGTTATTCTTACAGATTTCTCCGTTATGGTTTCTTATTTGTTCGTATTAGTAGACGGTCTAGTAAATTTGTTTGAATATTTCCACAACATTTCATTTTATTTCTTTCTGTCACCGTGTTTATGAAAGATAAAACTAAAAATGTTGATGTGACGTAGAGTGCATGAAGCTTCCCATCCCATTTCATTCTAATGTATTTTAGTAGATTCAATTTTGAATGGTTTTTAGTAAGTTCCATGTAGTCCTTAATATACTAATCCAATCAATCTCAATACACACTTACTAAACCAAATCTCCCTTTTATATTCATTCTGATTTCAGTCTAAACAACTCAAACTCACATACAAATTATGTTAATGGATGCATGATAAGTGTGATAATAACTTGTTTTATCATGTTAATTGAATTTCTTAATTGTCTTTGTGTCACGTATTTTATTTATTTCATGCCAAAAATTAAGGCTTTAGCACTTTCTTTTTTAGATAGATTTGATTACTGTTTGTGTAAATTTTTACATAGAAGTGAAAGCTTGATGAGAAGTAAAGGATACACGCGAGTTGTGATGTCCCTGGATACGAGGAGGCCTGATCATCCTCTGAAGCCCACTTTTTGCTTCACGAGTTCTGACCTGGAGTGGTTCCTCATGAGGATGATCCGGTGGTGATATATGTCGTCACTGTAGGGCGGATGGTGCATAAAGTCTTAATGGATCAAAGGAGCTCGGCTGATGTGATATTTTGGGGAACGTTCACCAGTTTGCAGTTATCTCCTAACCAGTTGAGGCCATACAACGGGTGTTTGGCCGGCTTCGCGGGAGATCAGGTAGAAGTACGAGGGTATGTTGAGTTGAGGACAACCTTCTCCGATGAAAGCACAACCAGGACGATCACTATCAGGTACATCGTTGTTAACACGTCTTCTGCTTACAACTTGCTTTTGGGGCGACCTTCCCTGAAGAAGTTGGGTGCAGTAGCCTTGACAGCCCATATGAAGATGAAGTTGCCTTCTCCTAAAGGAGGGGTGATTACCATAAAGTCTGATTAGAAGACGACACAAAAATGCTATGAGAGTAGCTTGAAGAATCAAAGGGGAACTTACACGATCGCTATCCAGGCAAGAGAATAGTTGAATAGTTGTGCACTGGTTCAAGGTCTGATCATAAGAACTTTCTGATTCCTGTAAACTCAGGTGTAATTTGTTCCTTTCATAATTCTTGTATTTGTTATTTCATAAATTTGTAAAGTGTGGAAAATCCTGTAAAATCAGAGGTTGTTCTGGATAAAGGTGTGTGTTTGCAAAGAGGGTGAGTGGTTCTTTTGGTTTCAAGATCACCTCTTTGTGGTTGTGAAAATTGTAATTTGTGAGTGATTACTAGTGGAACCCAGTGGTTATTCTGGGAACTGGATGTAACTCAAGGATTGAGTGAACCAGTATAAAATTGGCTAAGCAAATATCTCTCTCTCTCACTCCTTATAAATTGTTTGTTTTAATTATGCTTTTGCTGCTACTATAAACAACCGGTTAAAACGAAGTTTCAACCGATTGAAATTCTGCAAACAGTTTCTTAATCATTGTTTGATTGCTTTCCTTGATTGCTTAATCTGTGAATTGTGATAAAGCTTTATTCTTATTCAATCTTTGTGAAAATCTTTTGATAAACAATTCACCCCCCCTCTTGTTTAAGCCATTAATTCTTACAGGAAGCTTAGTTTTAAGGTGTTTATAATTCTTGTACAAATCATTCTTGTCCTATGCACAAAGCTAAATCAATTTGTTTTAAAAGAGAAAAATGTTTTTCTAAGCAAAGAGAAAAACAACTGATTGAAATCACAATATAATCGATTGTTTTACACTTAGCTTGATTGAAGGTTTTCAAAACTGTTTTTGACTTGGTTGACTAACTGTCATAACCAATTTAACCGGTTAAAACGACATTTCAATTGGTTGATTGTCACATTTCATAACAACTTTTCAAAAACCTGTTAAATTTGTTTTCAGTTGAATTAAAACTATTTTTTCTCATGATTGACTGTCTAGAACGGCTAGTTTTAAGAGCTATAAATATGATTTCTCTTTGTATTTCAAATACACAAGATAGTGAGATTGAAACTGTTTTTTAGAAGAGATTCAAATCAAAAGTTTTGCCAGATTGCTAAGTAGTTGTGCATTGGTTCAAGATCTGATCTAAGGAGCTCTGTGATTCCTGTATTACCAGGTGTAATCTGTTCCTTTCTTGTAATTGTTCTTTTCTAAACTTGTAAAAGGTGTGTAAACCTGTAAAAGTCAAAGGGTGTTCTGACTAAGGTTGTGTGAAGGCAAAAAGGGTGAGTGTTCTTATGGTTTCAAGATCACCTCTTTGTGGCTTTGAGTGTGTGTTTATAAACTGCTTGATTTAATTTTGTTATTGTTGCTGTCATAAACAACTGGTTAAAACATAGTTTCAACTGATTGAAATTCTGCAAATAGTTTCAATTACCTTGTTTGATTCGCTTCCTTGATTTCTTCTTTTGTGATTGTTGTTAAAACTTCATTCTTATCCAATCTTTGCGAAAATCTTTTGATAAACAATTCCACCCCCCTAGGTTCTTGAAAAATATTCAAGTTCTGTTTTTTTAGACATCTAGTTTTCAATTTTCACATCTAAAACTTCACCCATAATAAATTCTATGGTGGAGAGATTTTCAGAGGGAATTCTGGTTCTCTTTTTTCTTTATAGTGAGTGAGAGTGGAACAATAAAATAAATGTTAAAAAAATTATATATAAAAAATGTTGTGAAAATTTTAATTAAAAATAGAGATAATTTTTTTAAATAATTTATGAAAGGAAAAATATTAAATTATGTAATGTTGAATATAATTTTGTTAAACTTTTAAAAATAGAAGTAAATTAAACTTTTGTGGATGCTTTTTGTTATCGGTAAATTAATTTTTTTATATGATTTTAAAAATTTTAGGTTGAAATGTTAAATTAAAAATATAGAGGGAAAATTAAAAATAATATATAAAAATTTAAAATTGCATCCAAAATTCGATCATCCAGAAACTAAATTCGAAGAGGATTTTCATACTAAAAAAATAGGTTAGAATTCGACTTCCGAAAGACCGAATTCTCACATGTGAATAGTAAATGGTTATATGTTAGGAAATAAAATGAAGAATAGTGAGTTGGGAAATTTGCTTCAATTTTCATATTAGACTTGATGATGTTATCTTAATAGACTTGAGTTAGAACATTGATGTCGTCTATGAGAATGAAAAAATGTGGTTCCAAGCGATCTCAAATGTCTTGATATCAATAGTAACTCATTATTTCGATGAGTCATTTCTTCGAACAAAAGAAGATTATGGGAACAATTACCCAGAATCTTACTTATCACACAATGGAATCTAACGAATTCGCCATAAAATATCTTACCCATGCATAATATCATGAAAAATGGATACAAATTTTTTGCTGCTACTTAGTATCGGCAATAGGTCAATAAGAGAGCTCAATATTACGCCTTGAAGAGGATTCGAACCTCCACGCTCTTTAGCACAAGATTTTGAGTCTTGCGTGTCTATCATTTCACCACCAAGGCATCTTGAAAGTGAATTGTATTCCATGAATATGATATCTATTTAGTTTGATGTATGGAATATATCACAAAGGTTCCAAAGAAGAATCATCGATCCATTAGCTCTCGGTTTATGGATTTGTTTTGGTGCATCCAATAGTCTCATATCGTTTAGGAGTCGAACATTGTACAAAAAAAATTATTTGCAGGTGCATCCATGAAGCAAGTGCTTGAGGCACAACTACTTTCAATATTATAACTCACTACAAGAAAACTTAATCTTAGAATCGGATAATAAACCTCGTCGGCTTTCAGCTGAGTAGCTTGGTCCTCCAACTATTTGTTTTTGTTAGCCATCACTGAGTTGGCTTCGAGCTATCCTTTTTCTTCTTCAATTCTGACCCCATCATTTTTTTTAGAAGAAGAGTCCGAGAAGAAAACTCCATGAATGTGTCATGAAGCTCATCTTGACTACCTGACAATTACATTTATCTCTCGCAATAGTTCAAACTAATGAGAATCCTCTGCTGAGTTTGAAAGTCGCGATAGAGCTTGCAACCGCCTCATTAGCCCAACACGCGCTTTATGGAGACCAACCAAATAAGGTCCTTACAAAAAAATTCCGCGAAGACTTACCCATGTCCTTTTGGTGCTTTTTGTATTAGAGGGAGGTCAAAGGTCGACAAGAGGATCAACCTATAAAGGGTCGGGGGAGACCTTTCCCTTCTAGAAAATTTTACCTTGCCAATTGAGACGAAGCTCCCTGGAATATATTTTGCTACCCTGAGGATTAACGGAAGAATTAATTCGAGTGAAAATCATAAACATTTCTTGAAAACAATGAACATATTGTCAATATCATGAGGACGACAATTGCGATAAATATGTGTCGAGGAGTTTCCATATAGGAGTTTTAGGAGGTAATTGATCCAACACAAAAAAAATCTCCAAGTCCTCACTAGTCATTAAAGACCCCAACCATACACGATATCTTACGGGGTCCTTAGTCTAGTAAAGTGAAAACTTACGAGCATGTTGTTATAGAAGTAGGACCGACTTTGTTTCTTGATAAGGATTTAAAAAAAAAACACCCTTAAAATGTTATATACGAAGAAGTAAAGAAGGCGAGAAGGCAAGTCCTCGGTTGAATGATTAAAGATAGACACCCTACCCAATCTTTTGGCCTTGTACTCTAAAAGTGAATAAACACTTGAGGTGTAGCCTTCAAGCACAAAATCGAACACAAAACCTGAAAAGCTTGAAAAGATGGCTAACTATTTGGATGAAGTTTGGGTGGGTGTTATGTTTAAGACACAAAACATTCCCATTGTAAACTTATTTAGTGGAACCGTAGATGATTTTCCATTATTAGACACAAATAAAAGTGAAAAAAAAATAGAAGATGAATCTTCTCGTCCATGGAAAACCTTCTCACTTGACTGAGAGCAATTATCCCATCTAGAATCTCAAGTTCTGGGATATCTACACTATTGGCAAAAGACTACAATTAAGACGATAACATATACTTATAAAAATATTCCTGAACACTAGAATCCACCAACTCATACTCACTACTCGGAGGAGGATCGTTCTCGGAATGCTCCTCAATATCCACAACCTTCAAATTCATTGGAGCATTCCGATCACTGGTCTCCCCTTCACCAGAAACCTCTCTCGATAAACTTGGGGAGTCTTGCTAGAACTTAGGGAACTCTCACCTAATAAACAAACTAACTCTACATCATCCCAAAAATACTCGTTTTTCAAGGTTACCAGACTCTATAAAAAACATAAAAGACAAACTACTAGAAGAGGAAAGAAAGACATGATTTACCCTGGTGAGAAAACTCTTAGGTATCTCAAATCAATGATTATACGAACAAGAGCAAAGAAAAAGAAGTGGAAGTAATGGTCCAAGGAGACCACTATTTATAGACACCAAGAGGCAAGAAACATCAATCAAAATGCCATGACTCCCCAACCATTAGATTGCTCTAGTTTGAATAGGTACGACCTCGCAACCTCTCACATTCCTAACACACATGACCCTCGACAAGTGAAGGTGTTAGAGTTGCGACCCCTTGACCACCAGACCGTTTCACATTTAGCGACTACGATCTCATGACCCTTGACAATCTCTGACAAGTGTGACTCTCAAGGACTATACAAACCTTTATAAACTCTTCATACACTTTCAAATACTCGAGTCTAGGGGCTAGTATACCACACACCACATGGTACAAAAAGGATCCTGGTAAAGAAAAGTCATTTTTCTTTCATGATTGTTCATAAAGTCAAATTCGAGTATAAGGGGCATGTGTATTATTGGAACCGAGAAGCCTCCAGAATGCCGAGAAGTCCTCGACACCGATATTTCATATTAAATCGAAGATGTTTTGAGTCGTTGAGATAGTCTCGATAATATAAATTGTGTACAACCTCGAAACATATCCATCAAACTCCCAATATACAAAACACATTATCTCAAGATAATTAACCAAAACACAATTACCAAGTATTACACCTAAAACAATATCAAAAACTATTATTAGAAAATATTTTTGCATATCCTAGTACATGTATAAGCTCATAAAGAGTAATATAAATATAGGATACCCAAAGTAATGACAAGTATAATTTATACAATTATTAACGTATATTTAAATTTTCTTCGAGTTTCTACTTGAACCAAAGCTAATTTGACCGTTGGATATCTTCACTGATACCCTGATTTTGACTTCCAAAAACTTAAAAAGAGACTAAGATGAAACTAAAGAAATCCAAATTTACACATACCAAGATTACCACACAAAGACAAACAATAATAATAACAACATAAACATTAAAAACTTTTTAAAGAAAATTGTCATATATATATATATATATATATTTATTAATTTTTTTATGACAAACAAATTAAGTAGTCAACCACGTGAAAATTTGAAAATGAAACTTCTAACTGAGGAGATAATTTTTCTTGAATTTCTTTTGTTTATTTTATTCTAATTTCAAAAAGTGATAAATATTTCTATATATTAAAAAAATATTATTTCATAATTTGTTAAAAGTTTAATCCAATCACATAAAAGTTGATACTTTTCACTTCTCCATCCATACATCTCTCACAGTTTTCATTCACTATTTTCATCTCACATTTTCTATTTGTCAAAGGTTTACTTATAAAATATTGTTGCTGATAAAAAAAACACTTTTAAATATAGTGTAAGATGTAAATTGAGAGAACTAAAATGTGTATATTAATATTCTCTATCAAACGGTTCTTCTGCTGCAAATAATTGAATACATTTTTTGCACCATCATTATCATTTAATTTAATATGAAACATTTATTTGACTAAATTGATAATTTTTTTGTTGAATAAAGTTTTCTTTATTTTATACTAATAATATTAAAAAGTTATTCATATATTTACACATATTTTATACTAATGTTAGAAATTGTTTGTATATTTATACATATTTTAAAAAAATGTTATGTCATAATTTATCTGCACCTTCCAATAATTTAACTTAGTATTATTTAATAAAAATAATTAAATAAAAAAAAATTCCAAAGTGAATCCTCATATTTGCCTATATAAATTTAACCTAAATTGTTAAAACTTCACTTGACGCCTCCTTTCGTCTTCCCTTTCTTTCACAATCTCATATTTGTTGGACCAAGGGCTGAGCTGTGAGACTGATAGAACAGGTTTCATCTTTCATGTTAAATTAATTGTGTCAAAAAAAGTTTAGATAATTATTGTACAACCGAATGGCTGAGAAGCTGACTAGTCGACAAAGTTAACAGCCAAACGTGTAATTAGACGAAAACAAACAGATTAAGCGCAAAGCATGATTAAGGTGCAATTGGGCCTTCAACTGGACTCAAGTGCAGGCCCACAATAGTCAGAGCTCATTCATAGTAGTATAAAATAGAGGGAGAGACACAACACTCGAGGTAACTATTCACTCCCTACTCCTCTGATACTGAACTCTCTAACTGACTTGATCATCCGAGATATCAGAGAGACGAGAAGACCGCAACAAGAATAAGTGTTTTGCAAGCTCCTAGCTTTGTAGGAACATTTATATTGCAAATTCTTCTTCTAATTAATATTTAATTTTTTATATTTTTTATATGTGTTCCAGTCAAATGATATTTTTGTCACTATATTTGTAGCTGAACAACTTTTAACTTATATCATGAATTTGTATTGTATATTATGATTTTTTTATAATATATTATAGTTAACAAGCTACTTTCATTTAATATATTAAGAATTGTTTTTATCTCTAACTATTTCATTAATACAATACTTTTTTTATTCATCTCCTAAACCATGCCATTTTGTAGACAGGTAAAAAGAGAAGCATAATTGTGGAAGAGATAGCTACACTTTTTATCAGCATATTATTCAGAAAAATTATTTTTTAATATCTACTTTTATACTACAAACTCATGTTGTTGATGTGAAACTTGTTTTTGTGTATTTAGTACTTTAAATTAGATTCATGTGTTTTTAATTTTAAAGTGTACTTATTTATTTCATGTCTATTTTGTTTTTACAAACTATTCTAAGTTATGGCTAGTAAATTATTAGACATTATGATTATCATTATATGTACTGTCACATGCATTGTTAACATTATATGTACTGTCACATGATGCATTGTTAAATTTCATGGTTTAACTATGTAACTAATGAATTATAGTTGGATTTTTGAAAATCATATGATGAAAGTATGAAATATATTATAACTAATATAAAAGATAAAGGTTAATCCTTTTATAATATGATTTATAAAATTATAATTACAAATAATTAGTCACATGTTTGGATCACATTCATTATAAAATATAGTATGATTACATTTAATTAATCATGACATTTATTTTATATATATGAGATTATATATCTATGAATCATGATAGGTTTACCAATACAATATATTAAATATCAAGAAAAAGGTTAAATGAACTAAACTATAATAAGACTTAAAATAATAATATAATATGATTTTAAATTGAACAATACAAAAATATAGTTGATTAAAGTAATAACACAATACAATTAATTCAATTCATACTTAATAAGTTTATATAACTTAATGTTAAAATGTAAATTTTATACTAATTTGACTGAAACAAGACATTGTGATGTAACGATGGTGACCCAGAGATCGTATTAAGGTTCCAATTTCACTTTAACAAAAGTATTATTGTTCGAGATGCATTTTGAAAATGCATTTTCTATTTCCAACTATAATGCAACAAAATAATTCTTCAAGATAAAAAAAAAAAAAACTTCTGTACCAATGCACCCAAAACCTTAATCGGGTATTTTCTAGTTCAGAAATTTTATGAAAATTTATGTATTTAAAAAAATTTTGGAAGACTAAAATCATACAGACTAAAAATAATAACCAATTTATCACATTATATATCATACTCAAAACATAAAGGCTTGTAAGAATAAAATGAAGACAAAGTGACAAATGGGAAACAAGTAAATAGTCTAAATTTAATAATAAACCCTATCACTTTCAATCAGATGTAAACAATGTAAACTTTTAAAATTATATCTTTTTGCAAATAACCTTTTTCTTTTTAGTTTTCTCAGTGATTTAAATTTAGAAATTTATAATCGTACCATCAAATTTCGACATTTTTGAGGTTACATTTTTTTATTTTTATTCTTAGCAATAAATTATAATAATATTTTACAGGAGTGAATAATTTTGAATTTAAAGCAAATTAACTTGAAATTTTTACCAATATTATTTGTTGCTTTGCATTTTCATCAATTTTTTATTTATTTATTTTGTTTTACTTTTAAACTAGTTGAATGTAATTATTTATCGTTGGAAGGGCATTCCAAATGCCAAGAAGGCAGGAAACCTTATCTGACAGCCTCCAAAACTCAGACATTGGAATCCAAAATGCTTTTACATATGGCCATAAAATTTTCTGATGAAAGCTTTCTCTCAAGACATCTTAAGTTCTTTGGTGCTTATTAATGCATGGAACAAAATCAAAAGACTTCAATATTTTCTCTGAAGCAAACATATTTACAGATATACATTTTCTTGAGTTCAATCCTTGAGAGGTATGCTTTAGTAATTGCCTCTTCCTTTAATTTTAAAAAATATTTGCTGTGCTGCTGCTTGCATGGGATTCCCTTCCCTACATTCATGCCTTTCTATATATCAGATTAAAGTTTAATTATTCAAAAACGTGAAATTTCGGTGATGCTTATTACTTTATATCAACCTAAATCATATCTATAACATTACTTAATAAATGTTATGTTACGAACAAAAGATATGCATGGAGCCAATAAACAGGTATATAATCTGAACCCACGATGCTTCAAGTTATATATATGTTTGAAGGTTACCATTCACTTCATCTGATATATGTCGGTAGCTAGATCACTTTCTCTTCTTTCTTCCTCTCTAAAACCCTTTCTTTGTTTTGGGTGCTCATTTCATTGCTACATCACTATTTCAAATTGAATCATTTACTTCGTGTCTCGTAAGTACATTTTTTGTTTGTAACTGCTATTTGGTTTTAGTCTTGAAGAAGTAGTTATGCACGAAGCATACAGTTAATTTTTGCTTCCGTTTCATTGCAGAGAATGGGTTCTTCATCAGTCACGAGCTGATGTCATCAGTATTTACGGGTAAAATTAGTGGATACCTTGAAGTGAAGAATACATTGACAGTATCATCTCTCAAACAAGCCATTTTAAATCTGTTCATTTGCTGCTAATCATACATGGTTGAATTGTGTTACCGTTGTCCAGTAAGAATGAAAGATTGAAGAATTTTTTATCGTTCTGTAAAGATTGAAGATGATGACTATGTAAAATGTGTGATTGGTTATGCAACAAAATATAAACCAAATTTAAAGTTTGAGCTGATAGATTATCCGTTAATATGAGGAGATGACATGTGATATGATTTGGAAGTACTTGGAAAAACAACAAAACGATTTGTGAAATACAGATTGAGTCTATTACTTTTATGTGTTCTTTTGTTAAAATTCTACTATTTTTTTCTGTTCTATTCCCAGATATATGTTCGTTGTGTTCAAAGTTAATAATATTTCATTGAAGCAGCTTGAATGAGATTCTGTCATTGCTGCAGAAGTTTATCTGTTGGAGCCACAATGAATATCTAATATCAAAACATTTTGAATAACAAAAGATTTATATTTATAATTTTTAAAGAAAAACAAAAAAGAAAAGGTCCAATTGCTTGGTGCTATAAATTTGTTTATTTTCTTTTCACAAGTTGAATGTTGTTCATCTTCTATTTCAATAGCTATCCCTAGCAACGCAAACTGTTCAATATATATTTGGAAACATGACTCTCATAAATTAACTCCACAGATTGCACTAATTAAGCAGTGTTGGATTGCTTTTCTTTTCAATCATATTTTAATTTAATTAATATAAAAAATAAAATTGATTATGATAATAGAGCAAAATAGAATATAATATATAAATGTTTATTGAAGTAAAAGAAAATCTGGAAAAAATTATAATAGATAACTAATTTAAAATTACATTAAAAATATTTAATGATTTTTTTATCATAAAAAATAAATATAAAAAACCATAATCACCTATAGACTAGGAATACTCTTACACCTTAAAGGGTGCCTCCTTATAAATGAGATAAAAAGTTATAGACCCTACATTTATACTAATGATGGAGATAATTTTCCAGACGCAAAATATGTGCAATCTACGTTGAAGGTAAAGATTGCAAACAAAAGTTGAATAATTTTCCAGTGTCACCCTGCTCCTTTATATTTGTGTTGTGTTTTATATTTGTGTTGTGTTTGAAGCAAGTTAAGGGTGGACAAAAAATCCAAATTACAAAATCCAATCCATAATGATTCAAATCCATATTAGTTTTAATCCATGGATTTATCTTAAATCCAAATCCATATTTTTGGATTTTAAATCCAATCCATTTAATTGGATATGGATTAGATATGGATTGGATACATTTTTGGATTATCCAAATCACATTTTGGGTTGGGTTTTGACTTGGCCCGATCCAAGTTGAGCCAAGACAATCCAGGTTGATGTCGAGCAGAGCAAGCCCGAACCAATGTTGAGTCATTCGGATCCGGGCCGAAGTCGAGTGTCGGGTCCGGGCCGATCTCGAGTTGTACGGGCCTTGACCAATCTCGAGTCGTACGGGCCCGGGTCGATCTCGAGTCGTACGGGCCCAAGCCGATCTCGAGTCGTACAGGCCGGGGCCGATGTCGAGTCGTACGGGTCGGGGCTGATGTCAAGTCGTACGGGCCCGGGCCAATGTCGAGTCGTACGGGCCCGGGCTGATGTCGAGTCGTACGGGCCCGGACCTATGTCGAGTCGTACGGGCCCGGACTGATGTCAAGTTGTACGGACCCAAGCCGATGAAGAGTCGAACAGGCACGGGCCGATGTTGAGTCGTATGGGCCCGAGCCGATGTCGAGTCGTACGGACCCGGGCCGATGTCGAGTCGTACGGACCCGGGCCGATGTCGAGTCGTACGGGCCTGGGCAAATCTCGGGTCGTACGGGCCCGGGTCGATGTCAAGTCGTACGGGCGCGGGCTGATGTCAAGTCGTACGGACCCGGGCCGATGTAGAGTCAAGCGGGCCAGGACCGATCTCGAGTCGTACAAGCCCGGGCTGATGTCGAGTCGTACGGGCCTCGACTGATGTTAAGTCGTACGGGCTCGGGCTTATGTTAAGTCGTACGGGCCCAGGCCGATGTCGAGTCGTACACGCCCGGGCCGATGTTAACTCATACGGGCCCGGGCCGATGTTAACTCGTACGGGCCCGGGTTGATGTCGAGTCGTACGGGCCCGGGTCGATGTCGAGTTGTACGGGCCTATGCCGATGTCGAGTCGTACAGGCCTGGACCGATCTCAAGTCGTACGGGCCTGGGTCGATGTCGAGTTGTATGGGCCTAAGTCGATGTCGAGTTGTACGGGCCCGAGTTGAAGTCAAGTCGTACGAGCCTGGGCCGATGTCGAGTTGTATGGTGTCGGATTGATGTTGAGTCGTACGGGCCCGGATTGATGTCAAGTCGTACGGGCCTGGGTCGATGTCGAGTTGTACGAGCTCGGGTCGATGTTAAGTCGTACGGGCTCGTACCGATGTTGAGTCGTACGGATCCTGGCTGATGTCGAGTTGTCTGGTCCTGGGCCTGATGTCTTGTCATCTGGGCTCGGGCCGTGTCGAGCCAAGAGGGGCCGATCGATGTCGAGTCGTCTAGGCCTGGGCCGATGTTGAGTTGTCGGGCCCGGGATGATGTCGAGTTGTCCAGGCCCGAGTCGATGTTGAGTCGTCCGGGCTCGGGTCGATTTTGGGTCGTCTGGGCCCGGGCCGATGTCGATTCGTTCGAGACCGAGCCGATATCGAGTGGTCCGGGCCCAGGTCGATGTTGAACCAAGTTGGTCCGCGTCGATCCGCATCCAAGTTGAGTCGGATTAGGTCCAGTTCAAGCCAAGTTAGTTTGTGTCCATATCAAAATGGATTTAATGTATTTGACAAAGTGGATTTAATCTAATTAAGAAAGTGGATTATCCACTTTAAATGGATTTAAGAAAAATCCAAATAAATTTGTTCTAGTTAAAATGGATATGGATTTTAAATCCAGTCCATTTATTTGGATTTGGATTGGATATAGATTGGATTTTGAAAAATCCAATCCATGACCACCCCTAGTTCCAGCACTGCTGTTGTACTCAAAATTGGTACTGCTCTGCATATAAATTCCACCTTAACCAATTCAGATCCGTTTCTCTTGAGGTGAATATGAATATGTTGTTAATGTGTTCGTTGTTGTGTTGCTGTTTTGAACGTCTTAGTATTGACATATTGTGTTTAAAGGGTTGAGATGTTCTTAATGTGTTGTGTATGAGGGGGATATTTTTCTGTTAGTTTGTGTTGGAGATCTCACATCGACTAAAGATGAAAACATTTCATTGTATATAAGTGGGTGCAAACCCCAACCTTATGAGCCGGTTTTATGGGGGTAGAAGTTAAGTTAAAGTATACTTTATATTAGTTTTAGAGTTGATTTGTTAAGTAGGTTCCTATGGAGGATTTTTTGTATTTTTTCTATACGAATGCAGTTTTTTCTGCATAGTTGTTAGAAGTAGGGTGTTCTTAATTAATATTGAGTTGTTTTGTATTAAAAAGGGTTAGAGTACCGTGAAATGCTTTTATCTATTTATTATGTTACCGAAAAAAAGAAATTGTTCTTGAGACCGAGTAGCTGTATTCCTATGCATACTGATTTTAATTGATCAATAACTTTGTTACCTCCTTTTGGCTCTTTGAATAGTGATACTTCTCGCATCATTTTAATATAATTTTTATAAGGACTCAAGTGTCTAGAATACACATTTTCTATCAACTGATATGTGAAAAAAAAAAATACTTGTTTACGAATTAACAACTTGAATGCATTCAATGCATCAGCACATTCCAAATATAATTAAAGAGAGAGAAACAGGTGAGGTAGAGTGTCTCTAGTGAGAGAACTGTGCAGGGCAATGGTGGATATTTCGTTTTTCTTCATTAACTTTCCTGATCATTTCTTTAAAAGGGAAATGTGGAAAGTTTTTCTGAGATGGGGAAGAGTTTTGGATGTCTTCATATCCAGAAAGCTTAACTCAAGGAATCAGATGTTTGGTTTTGTCAGGTTTCAAGATGTGGCAGACGCTTCTGCTTTGAAAAGGAAGTTGGATGCAATTTGGATAAGTACGTGAAAGCTACAAGTGAACCTACCTAAATATCGGAGGAATGAGGTGTCAAGGAAAGAGTGAAACTCCAAGAAGAGAGTGAAGAGTCCTACGAACGTATGGAGATTGAAGATGCAGCAGAAATAGAAGCTATCTTATGTCCAGATAGTCTCAAGAGAGAAAGCGAGTTGTTCCCAAGAGTCTGCAAGAGCTACTTAATTTAGCGTTAATGTGGAGTCGTCCTCTTGGCTAGATGGTTGCTTTGTTGATTGTCTTAAGGAGGCTTTCTGCCTGCAGTCGGTCAAGGAAAGCTTTATCATGAGAGGTTTTAGCCTTGTTAGGTTGATAAATCTCAGGGAGAGGTTTGTTCTGTTATCTTGTGACGACGATGGTATCATTGGGAAGCTTATTGATGATAACAAAGAATGGTTTGATGGTATGTCTACGTCGGATTTTCCTTGGGACGGATCTTTTGCGGTTAAAAAGAGGTGTGCATAGGTTCGTTGTAGAGGCATCCCTCTACCAATTTGGAATAGTCAGTGTTTTGTTAGTATAGGGGCTCTTGTCGGGGAGGTTGTAGAGATAGATGAAGCAACAACACAAAAGGAAGTGTTAGAGTTTGCCCTTTTTCGTGTCAGGATTTTAGTGGTCGGATCGGTCAGTATGGTGAAGGATATATGTATCAACAGTATATTGTGTAAGGTGTTGTTTGAAGAGGAGGTGTGCTTCCCGGACCACGAATTAAGAAGACTTTTTAGTAAGTGGAACGACGCTTGCACAAAGGTGGATACAAAAGCTAGTTCAGAAGATGGTGGTGGTGAAGGGGTTCTTCTTGACTCTGTGAGTTCCGATTTTGGCGAAGGTGATGAAATAGGAACCGGAGAGGAGGCAACGATTCAGTGCCAGGTGGCGTCGTCAGTATTAGGTGTGGCACGCCAAACGCTAGAATTGAATTTTGTTGTAGATGATGATCAATTGGAGGACATGGCATGGTGAATTATTAAATTTACCACGTGTTTTCGTAACTGAAGAATATGTAGGGTCCAACATGGATGATGCAGTACATGATGATGTAGATGATGATCGATTGGAGGGCATGATTCGTGATGTGGGAGCTGAGTCTTTTGCAGAAGCGCATGGATATGGAAGTATGTCAAGCGATGCAGAGACTCCATTGTATCCTGGATCAAGTAACTTCACACGGTTGTCGGCGGTGTTAAGATTGATAATTTGAAGGCAATAAATGGATGAACTGATAAAAGCTTCACGGAATTGCTTCAGTTGTTGAAGGATATGCTTCCAAAGGGAAATAGTCTACCTAATCGTAATTATGACGCCAAAAAGATTCTTTGTCCAATGGGTATGAAGTATAAAAAGATACATGCATGTCCTAATGATTGTATATTATACAGGAAAGATTTTGAATTGTTGAAAAGTTGTCCGAGGTGTGGGTTCTCACGTTATAAGTTGAAACAAAAAGATGATGATACTATTGAAGAGATAGAAAAGCATGGACCCCAAATGAAGGTTATGTGGTATCTCCCATCATTCCAAAGATGAAGCATTTGTTTGCAAGCCCGAACGATGCTAAGAATCTTGGATGGCATGCAGATGAGAGGAAATGTGGCATGTACCAACATCCATTTGATTCTATTCAATGGAAGAAATTTGATAATGAGTTTCCAAAGTTTGGTAAAGAATCAAGAAATATCCAACTTGGTTTAACTACAAGGAATGAATTCGTTTGGTAATATGAGTACGAATCAGTTCATGACCTATTATGCTAGTTATTTAAAACTTACCTCCTGGATTGTGCATGAAGCAAAAATACATGATGTTGTCTATGATGATATCTGGTCCGAAACAACCAAGAAATGACATAGATGCTTATCGAAGTCCCCTAATTGAATATTTGAAGTTAATGTGGGATTAGGGAGTTGAAGTACTTGACGAATTTGCTAATGAAACTTTCAAGATGCATGCCATGTTATTTTGCATCATCAATGACTTTCCGGCATATGGTAACTTATCAGGGTATAGTGTTAAGGGTCATAAAGCATGTCCAATATGCGAAGAAGACACCGCTTCTCAACAATTGAAACATGAAAGGAAGACAGTATATCTTCGGCATCAGAGGTTTCTTAGAAGTCATCATCCTTATCGGATATTGAAAAAAGACTTTAGGACACCGAGACTAGTAGTCCACCAACTCCATTAACTGGTGTTAAGGTTTACGAAAAGGTAAATAACATAGACTACACCTTCGGTAAGTCGAAAAAAAAGTCATTTGTGACAAACATTTGGAAGAAAAAATCAATCTTCTTTGATCTTTCGTACTAGTCAAGGTTAGAAGTTAGACATTGTATAAATGTAATGCATGTTGAGAAGAATGTGTGTGATAGCTTAATTGGTACACTTCTTAACATTAATGGGAAGATGAAGGATGGTCTAAATGCTCATTTAGATTTGATTGAGATGAACATACGAGGCGAGTTGGCACCCATAGAAATGGGTAAGCGTACATATTTGCCCCCAGCTTGTTACACCATGTCAAAAGATAAAAAAAATAAGTTTTGAAGTGCCACAAGGACATTCCTCAAATGTGAAGAGCCTAGTGTTAATGCAAGATTTGAAGTTAATTGGGTTGAAGTCTCATGATTGCCACATCTTGATGCAATAGTTGTTGTCGGTAGCTATTCATAGAATCTTACAAAAAAATGTTAGACATACCATAACCCGTTTATGCTCATTCTTCTCTTCCATCTGTTGTAAAGTCATTGATCCATTAAAACTAGATGAGCTTGAAGATGAAATTGTTGTTATCTTGTGTGAATTGGAGATGTTTTTTCCTTCATCTTTTTTCGACATCATGGTTCATCTAGTAGTGCATCTGGTAAGAGAAGTTAAATTGTGTGGAGCAGAGTACTTAAGATGGATGTATCCTGTTGAGCAGTATATGAAAATTTTGAAAGGTTATGTGAAAAATCATTATCTTCCAGAAGCTTCAATGATTGAAAGGTACATAGCTGAAGAAAATCTAATAGGTCTTCCAGCTAATTCATGGAACCACAGGTGCTCTACAAGTTAATATTTACGAGGTGTGAATATTGTAAGAAAATCTCAATCATAAGTCTTGCAAGTGTTGAAGATGGATGAAGCCCCTTCTCTACCTAGTGTTAGTTTGTGTTTGATGTAGAAAATAGCTAGTTTGTTGTAAAGTTTGTAATAGGTTTAGATGATCTTGTATGTAGGCTTGTGGTTGTGTAAGGTTGCCTTTTGGTACATGATCTATCCTAGATGCCTAACCAAGCCTAGATCAAGCACATGAAGTGGTTAAAAGTTTTTCCAAAAGCTTTTTAG